>LAZR01000029.1_pt1 | contig 258698 bp, 268 predicted proteins | sample 329461 | NCBI WGS metagenome assembly LAZR01 (sample SAMN03002196, study PRJNA259156) | marine sediment metagenome | biome: sea floor; feature: Hydrothermal impacted sediments; material: marine sediment; isolation source: Loki non-amplified sample from Loki's castle hydrothermal vent sediment ...
TATTTTGCTTTCGGGGCTATTTTAATTTTCTTTGGAATTAAAGCTATCTCTAAAATAGAATTTTGGGGATTAATTTTATTCTTTATTGTTTTAGTTATTATATTTTTACGTGGCCAGCCTTTTTTCGAAATGAAAAATCTTTTTATTGCCCCGACTTTAAATTTAAATAATTTTTTCTTGCCCTACGGTGTTATTCTTTTTTCTTTATGGGGGGCATCCTTAATTCCCGAAGTAGAGGAGATGTTGGGAAGAAGAAAAGACTTGCTGAAAAAAATAATTCCCGTTGCCATTTTAATTCCAATTTTAGTTTATATTTTTTTTATTTATATAATTTTAGGAATTACCGGACCTCAAACCACCGAATCTGCCTTGCTTGGCTTGCGGAATTTTTTAGGCGATGGAATAGTTTCATTGGGGCTGCTCTTTGGCGTTCTGACGACTTTTACTTCTTTTATTGCTTTGGGGCTAACCTTAAAGAAGGTTTTTTGGTATGATCTGAAAATAGGGAAAAACTTGGCCTGGGCAATTACTTGTTTTTTTCCTTTGGCCTTTTTTTTAGTTGGTATTAAAGATTTTATCCCAGTAATATCTTTTGTTGGAGGAATAATGATTGGCATCAACGGAATCTTAATTCTTTTAATGTACCGGGCCTGCAAGAAAATCAGTCGTTTCTCCCTCTTTTATTTTTTAACATCTTTTCTAATTTTAATTTTTATTCTCGGAGTTTTATATGAAATATTTTATTTCTTAAAGGTGTTTTAATCTACAACATGACTTTTGTCTATATTTTAATTTTCATTATTTCCGTTCTTTTGCTTTTCTGGGCAGGCACTTTTATTATTGATAGTTTAATGAGAATAGCCAAATTTCTAAGATGGAAAGAATTTGTGGTAGCTTTTTTTGTTATAGCCATAGCCTCTTCTATTCCTAATTTTTTTGTTGGAATAAGTTCAGCTTTACATGGAATTCCTCAACTTTCCTTTGGTGATGTGGTTGGGGGCAATATAGTCGATTTAACGGTGGCTGTTGCTTTAGTGGTTTTAATCACCAAAGGTTTGCCAACTACAAGCAATTTAATCCAGGTTTCTTCATTATTCACAATCTTAATTGCCATATTGCCCGTTGTTTTGATTTTAGATGGGACATTGGGCAGGGTAGACGGGATCTTATTGATCGGATTCTTTTTCTTTTATGTTTTTTGGCTTTTTTCCAAAAAAGAAAGATTTATTAAAGTATATGATGGACAGAAACTCCCCATTGTGAAAGAACTAAAGACCTTCTTTAAGGATATTGGGAGAGTGGCTATCGGTATAATATTGCTATTATTGGGAGCAGAAGGAATTGTTAGGTCGGCCAGCTTTTTTGCCATCAGTTTTAATTTATCTTTACCAATAATTGGGGTTTTGATTGTTGGCACCGGAAACGCGTTGCCTGAAATCTATTTCGCCATAGCTTCTGCCAGGAAGGGTCGAACCCGGATGATTTTAGGGGATTTAATGGGTTCTGTTATTATTGCAGCCACTCTTGTTTTGGGAACCGTGGCTTTAATCCACCCCATTGAAATTTCAGATTTCTCCCCATTTGCCATTGCCAGGCTCTTTCTGATAATTTCAGCCATATTCTTCTTCTTCTTTATCCGAACTGGCCGGAAGATTACCAGAAAAGAAGCCCTATTTTTACTTCTGATTTACTTGATTTTTTTAGTCTCCGAAATATTTTTTACATAAACTCAAGCATCGTTCGTTGATTTTTTCTTTAAATTATTATAGAATAATTTAATGACAGAGATAGTAACTGGCCTTTTAGTTTTAGTTATTGTAGGATTGATGATAGTGATTTTTCTGGTATCAAGGAAAAAACCGGAGAAACAGTCAGAATCATTCGTAATACTCCAGCAACAGTTAAATAATATTGCTCAGGTTTTAGATAGCAAATTATCCGAATCAACAAAAGCTATTCAGACTCAATTCGGCCAAAGTACCAAAATTATTCAGGATGTTACCGAGAAGTTAACAAGGCTAGACGAAACCAATCGTCAGGTTGTAAGCTTTGCCGATCAACTGCGCAACCTTCAAGATATTCTGAAGAATCCCAAACAACGAGGTGTTTTGGGCGAGTATTACCTGGAGACTGTTCTGAAAAATGTTTTACCGCCAAGTTCTTATCAAATGCAATATTCATTTAAGGATGGCAGTATAGTTGATGCTGTAGTATTTGCCAACAAACGGATTATTCCTATTGATTCAAAGTTTAGTCTGGAAAATTATAACCGTATACTGGAATCGCATAATCCCGAAGACAAGAGAAGATATGAATTGTCTTTTATTGGTGACCTTAAGGCTCGGATTGATGAAACGGCCAAATACGTAAAACCGGAAGAAAACACAATGGATTTTGCTTTTATGTTTATTCCCTCAGAGGCCGTTTTCTATGATTTACTTATTAATAAGGTAGGAGTAGTTACCGACGACACAAACAATCTAATTCACTATGCCGGAAAGAAAAAAGTTATAGTTGTTTCTCCGACATCCTTTCTGGCGTATTTACAAACTGTTTTACAGGGCCTGAGAAATCAAAAGATTTCCGAGCAGGCTCAGGAAATCATCAAAGAAGTGGAGAGACTGGGCAAACATTTATCGACCTATAGCGAATACATGAAAAGACTTGGCAATCATCTGGGAACAACCGTGGGTAGCTATAATAAAGCTGGTAAAGAATTTGAAAAAATTGATAAAGACGTGGTGAAAATTGCGGGTGGGAAATCGCAAATAAAGATTAAACAATTAGATAGACCAAGAGAACAAGATTAATATAATATAAGAACATACTGGCAGTCATTAAAACGGCAGTAAGCCCAAAAGGTATATCCGTTTTCGACGGCTTACTGCACGGGGCAGGCAGTATCACAAAAAATATGACCTTAGCAGTGATTAAAACAGGAGGTAAGCAATATATTGTTTCCCCGGGAGATAAAATCAAAATTGAGAAATTAGAGGTTAAAGAAGGAAAAGAAACCACTTTCAATGAAGTTTTGTTATTGGAGAAAGGCAGAAAAATAGAGATTGGCACTCCATTTATAAAAGGAGCAAAAGTGACCGGGAAAGTTTTATCTCACGGCAAAAGGAAAAAAGTAATTATTTTTAAATATAAATCCAAGAAACGATATAAAAAGAAAAAAGGCCACAGACAGCCTTTTACCGAAGTAGAAATAACCAAGATTGTACTTAGCCAATAATGATTATTGGCTAATTTTATTTTCGCCCTTCTAAAGCGCTCTCAAGCGTTTCCTCGTCAGCATATTCTAATTCTCCTCCCACTGGTAGCCCCCGGCCAAGCCGGGTGATTTTTTTATTTAAAGGTTTAAGTTTTCTCTCAAGGTATAAGGCCGTAGCTTCTCCTTCCGTGGTTGGATTTATAGCTAAAATGATTTCCTGAAAATCAGCGTCTCGAAGGCCAAATTCTGCAGGATTTTTTATTCTTTCTATCAGTTTATTTATCTTTAATTTTTCAAAGTCTTTTTTCCTTAAACTGGAAATATTTCCGCCTAAAATAAAATAAAGACCTTTGTATTTTTTTATCTTTTCCAAAGAAGCTAAGTCGGATTCTTTCTCTACGACACATAGCAGGGATTTTTCTCGGGAAGGATTCCGGCAGATCAGGCAAAGATTTTTTCCTTCTTCATCCGCAGAAATTTTGCCCGGCAAAATTTGGACGGGCTCAAAAGGATTAAAACAAAAAGAACAGGATTTTATCCTTTTTTTAAGTTGAGAAATTAAAGAAACAAACTCTTCCACTTCTGTTTCTCCCATTCTTAACAAATAAAAAACAAAGCGGGTAGCTGTCCGTGGCCCTACGGTAGGAAATTTTGAGAACTGTTTAATAAGCTTTTGAATTAAAGGAGGATACATGTTCAGATAGCCCAAAGGGCTAGATGGACACCCCGCCCTCTAAGCACCAATTCTCTTTCTGAGGGCTCGCCAGGCACTTCCATAATGTTTTAATCTTCTTTCTCTTATCCTTGCTATTTTTTCTGACAGATAAGCTTCGTAATAAATTAACCGAGATTGATCTTTTCTTTGGTGTTGTTTAACCCTCTTTTTTAAATTATTAGTATAACCTATATAAAAATGACTGTTTCTTTTTCTTTGCAAGATATAAACATAATACATATAGCATAGAGGGCGGGGTTCTCGCTCGTTACGCTCGCTCGAATTATTCTTCGTAAGTTTTTTCCAAACTTCGGAAACTTACTTTTCCTTCGTCAAAATAAAGTTCAGCCTTACCAACGGGGCCATTGCGGTGTTTAGCCACAATAAGATCAGCAATATTTTTCTTCAAGGTTTCGGAACGATAGCGATCTTCACGATAGATAAATAAAACAACGTCGGCATCCTGCTCAATGGAACCCGATTCTCGTAAATCAGAAAGTCTGGGGATTTGGGGAGACCTTTGCTCCACCGCTCGAGATAGTTGAGAAATAGCCAAAACGGGGGTATTTAGTTCTCTGGCTAAAGCTTTCAATGAACGGGAGATTTCAGTCATTTGTTGAACCGGACTGGCAGCTATATTTCTGGGATCAATTAACTGAAGATAATCAATAATAAGTAATCCTAAACCCTTAGATGCCTGCAGCCTTCTTGCCATTGCCCTCATCTGTAAAATATTTGAAGTAGCAGCATCATCAATATAAATTGGAGCTTCAGATAACACTCCCAAGGCTTGTTGGATTCGTGAAAAGTCATTTTCTTCTCCTTCGCTGGAGAGCCGTCCTGTCCTCAATTTCCACAAATCAACATTGGCTTGAGCGGCAATCAACCTATCAACAACCTGATCTTTTGCCATTTCCAGAGAAAATATTCCCACCGGTACTCCTCCATCAACTGCTGCATGTCTGGCAAAGTCTAAAGAAATAGCAGATTTTCCCATTGTGGGCCTAGAAGCCAAAATAATAAGATCAGATTTTTGAAAACCAGAGATTAAATTATCCAACTTAGCAAAACCAGTTGGCAATCCTCTTATTCCTCCTTTTTGTTTGGATAATTTATCAATTCTTTCAAAGGCTTCTTCTAAAGTAGCTTTTACTGGCACAAAATCTTGGCTTAAATTTCTTTGGGCAACACTAAAAATTCTTTTTTCGGCTTTATCAAGCAATACGTCTATATCTTCTGTCTCGTCGAAACCTAAAAGTCCAATCTCATGGCTGGCATCAATTAAGTTTCTCAGTAGTTTTTTTCTCTGGACTATTTTAGCATAATTCAAAGCATGAGCAGCCGTCGGAACAGAGTTGATCAACTCTGTTAGATAGCTATTTCCTCCAACTACTTCTAGTTGGTCTTTTTCTTTAAGGCGGTTAGAGACCGAGAGTAAATCAATAGGTTCTCTTTTTTCGAAAAGATCGTTTATTGCCTGATAAATTCCCTGATGAACCGCCTGATAGAAATCACGGGCCTCTAAGAAGTCAGCTACTCTTAGGATGGCTGAATTATCCAGCATTAAAGAGCCCAAAATACATTTTTCAGCCTCAATGCTTTGAGGAGGGAGCTTATCTGGCAGCTTAAGGTTAGTGGTAGAATTTTGTTCCATTACATTTCTAATATAGCAGAGGTTAAAAACCGTGTCAAAGTTTTGACAAATTCTTTGATAACTTGTATAAAATTAATATCAAGAGGAAATAGCTATTTAACAAAAGAGGAGGGGAGATAATGGGAGAGACCGAATTTTCAGCTGAAGAGAAATATCAGTTTTATCAAAGACTGATGATGGCCATCTTTAGAATGATGCGTGATGCCCGTTTTCTAATTTGTTACCCTTATATTATCGAAGAAGAAGAGGAAGTATCTTTGGAAGAAGGAATGAAGAAGGTTTTCGAAACCCTGCCTGATTTTCCTTCTTGGCCAAAAGAAAAACAAATCCAATTATTAAATCTTAGATTTGGCCTGGAAGATGGGGAAGCACGGAGATTGGCCAAAGTTGCCAAGGAATTTGAAATAACTCGCGAAAGAATTCGCCAGGTTGAAGCTAGGATTCTTCGGGTGTTGCGTCATCCAAGCAGATCAAGGTTTCTCGTGAGATTTCTTCTTCCCACACCAGAACAAGAAGCAGAAAATCTCCGAAGATTCAAAGAACTGGAAGAGAAAAAAGAAGGATTAGAAACAACAATTCAAACACTAGGAGAGGAAATTAGAGATATAAGAGAGGAAAGGAAGAGACTGGAAATCTTCTTAAAAAGATTTAGTCTTACACTAAAAGATCTTGATCCAAGAACTAGAACAAGAACTAGAAGCGGACTTCGGGATGCCCTTCAGAGAGCGGCTTTACGCCGCCCCGGAACTACTCCAAGACTTGTAGTTATAGCCTACAACAGACTAGTGCAAAACGGAATTGACTCCCTTTCTCAGTTAAGAGCGATAATGGACTTTAATGAAGTGAACATTGCCGCAATCAGAAATCTCGGTCAAAAATCATTCTTGTTGATCAGCCAGGCCCTAGAAATGACAAAAGAAGAAACTAATTAACAATAAGGCGCCCCGCGTGGCGCCCTTTCATATTGTTTATAAGTTAAAGTTTATAGTTTTTTAACTTTTGGTCCCTTTTTAGTGTCTTTAAGCCAATAACCTTCTTTTTTTATTTTTTTTCTTATCTGGTCAGCTTTTTTATAATCTCCTCTTTTCCGATATTTTTCTCTTTCTTTGATTAATATCAAAATATTTTCAGGAACTTTTTCTTTTTTAGATTCCTTCCAAAAGATAAAGTCGAAAATTTTATCTATTTCTCTTAAAAATTTTAAAATATCTTGGGCATCTGCAAAAGTTAATCTTTCTTTGTCCAGGAGATAGTTTCCTTGAGTGATGAGGCGGAAAAGTGAGGCTAAGGCAACCGGAGTGTTAAAATCATCATTCATTGCTTTTTCGAATTCTTTCTGAGCCTGCAAAGCTGAATTTTTAGCCGGTCGTTTTCTACCTCTTAATCTCTTTAGTTTGTCTAAAAATTCATCAATTCTTTCTATCCCTTTTTGGGCCTGCCTCAATGCCTTTTCATTAAAGTCCTGGGGAGATCGATAATGGCTGCTAATTATAAATAGGCGAAGAACTCTAGTGGGCCAATTTTCGAGAGCTTTTTCAATAGTAATGTAATTTTTCAGAGATTTTGCCATTTTTTGACCCTTGATAGTCAATAAACCAGAATGCAGCCAATATTTAACAAAAGGTTTTTTTGAAATTAAAGACTCTGATTGGGCAATTTCGTTTTCATGGTGAGGGAAAATTAAGTCTTTAGCTCCCCCGTGAATATCAATCTGTCTTCCTAAATATTTCTGAGACATTACAGAACACTCAATATGCCAGCCTGGCCGGCCTTTTCCCCAGGGACTTGACCAGCCTGGTTCTTTAGAGGATGATGCTTTCCAAAGGGCAAAGTCCGAAGCTTCTTCCCTCTCATATTTATCGGTTTCTACCCTGGTTCCTGCCAAAGTTTTCTTCAATTTAATCCCCGAAAGTTTGCCATAATCTTTGAATTTTGAAACATCGAAATAAACAGAATTTTTCTCTTTATAAGCGCACCCTTTCTCGATAAGCTTTGTAATGAATTTAATTATTTCTTTAATATGTTTTGTTACTCTGGGATAATGATTTGCTTCTTTGATCCCGAGAAGGCGCATATCTTTCAAAAATAATTTTGTATATTCTTCAGATAAATTTAAAAAGGGGACTTTTAATCTTTTCGATTCTTTTATTACATCATCGTGAACATCAGTAATATTCATTATGAATTTCACTTTATATCCCTTATGCTCCAAATATCTTCTAATCACATCAAAGGCAATATAAGTCCTAGCATGGCCAATGTGTCCGGGACCATAGACCGTAGGACCACAAATGTACATTCCTATTTGAAGCGATCCACTTGGTTTAAAAGCCTCTTTTTTTCGAGATAGGGTATTATAGAATTTCAGCATATTAATCTATTTTATCATGCTTTGATTTTTTTGGAAATTCGTGATAAAATAATTGAACATGAAGAAAATTGATATTTTAGCAGCTTTAATTATCGGTGAGGCATCGGCCTTATTGGCTTTGGTTATCTTCAAAAACATTCGCTTGGAAATACCTTTTTTCTGGTCTTTAATAATTATTCTGCCAATCTTGACGTTATTCGGGCTTTGGATAGCTTCTTTAATCGGCAAGAAATTTCTCATTTTATGGCAGGCAGCAAAATTCGCTTTGGTGGGCATTCTGAATACTCTTGTAGATTTAGGAGTTCTAAATGTTTTGAGCTTAATATTAGGAATTACCACAGGTTTTGGTTTTAGTGTTTTAAAAGGGATTTCTTTCATTGTTGCTGTAACTAATAGTTATTTTTGGAATAAATTTTGGACTTTTAGAAAAAAAGAATCAACTGAACCAAAGAAAGAATTTACCCAGTTTTTTATTGTTAGCTTAATAGGGTTTGGGATAAATGTTGGAGTAGCTTCTTTGGTTGTGATTGTAATAGGCCCGCAATTCGGTTTATCAGAAAAGATTTGGCTGAATATTGGCGCAATAACGGCTGCTTTCTTTGGTATGGCCTGGAATTTCCTCGGTTACAAATTTATCGTTTTTAAATAATATGGGTTTGGTTCTTTATCGCAAATACAGGCCAAAAAGCTTTTCTGACATTATTGGCCAGGAACATATTGTTCAAACCTTAACTAATGCTATTTCTGCTGGGATGATATCCCATGCTTATTTATTTTCCGGTCCCCGCGGCAGTGGAAAGACCACCATGGCGAGACTTTTTGCCAAAGCGATTAATTGCGAGAATAGGAAGCCTGCCCGCCATGATGGAGGCGGGAACTTTGAGCCTTGTAATCAATGTTCAACCTGTTCAGAAATTAATCAAGGAAAATTAATTGATTTAATCGAAGTTGATGCGGCCTCCCACCGGGGAATTGATGAGATAAGAGAATTAAGAGAAAGTACACGATTTGTCCCGGCAAAAGCAAAATATAAGGTATATATAATTGATGAAAGTCATCAGATTACAAAGGATGCAGCTAACGCTCTTTTGAAAACATTAGAAGAACCTCCGGGTCATGTTATTTTTATTCTGGCAACAACCGAAATCCATAAAATGATTCCAACGATTCTTTCTCGTTGTCAAAGATTTGACTTTAGAAGATTAACCTTGCCGGAGATATTGAAAAGATTAGAAATAATTTCTAAAAAAGAAAACGTGAAGATTGAAAAAGAAGCATTGGAAATAATTGCTTTAAATTCAGGAGGTTCTTTAAGAGACGCAGAAAGTTTGCTGGATCAGTTAATTACTTTCTCTGGTCAAACAAAAGAAATTAAAAAAAACGACATTAAAGAGCTTTTGGGTATTGTTGATATTGCTTTAATCAGCCAATTTTTAGATTTCATCTCAAAGAAACAACCCCCCCGGGCCCTCCAGTTTCTACAGGAAAAAATAGAGCAAGGATTGGACATTCAAGAGTTCACCAAACAGTTTATCAATTACTTAAGGCAGGGATTGATCTTGAAGATTAATCCTGATTTGTCCAATCCAATAATTTCCGGCCTGTCTTCGGAGGAGAAATCGAAACTCCAGGCTCAAATAGCAAATTTTAAAGAACGGGATATTCAGAATATTTTAAATCTTTTTCTGGAAGCTGAAAATAAAATAAAGTATTCGTCAATACCGCAATTACCTCTGGAATTGGCAGTTATTGATGCCTGTAGTGTTGTTTAAACGGTGCGGGGTCGTCTAAAGGTAGGACAGCGGCCTTTGAAGCCGTCAATCTTGGTTCGAGTCCAAGCCCCGCAGCAGTCTTGTGCTCGGTATCGGTCGACCGAGACGGGTCATTAACATTAAATCGTTATATAATCATGGCTAAAGAACAAAAAAAATATAGTAAACTAGATAAAAAAACTAAGGAAACTACCTATGGTAATCCACAGTTTCCTTATTGTACGGTTCCTAAGTCGCTACGGAAATTTCTTGAAATGATTCCAGGAAAACCAAAACCACCCAAAATTAATGGTGGGACCCTAAAGGTATGGGGGCTCAGAAACGCAAACGACCAATCAATTTTACGCGTTCTTAAAAAACTTGATCTTTTATCGGCTGCAGGTGAACCGACTACTCACTATACGGAATTTATGAAAAAAGAGACTGGTGCTTCTGTACTTGGCGAACGAATTAAAGTCGTTTACGAGACCCTCTTTCAGAATGTGAAGAATCCAGAGAAGGCAGCAACTGAGGAACTGACAAGCTTTTTTAATATCAATTCTGGTGGCGGAGAAAAGACAATTCGCTTTCAAGTTGATACCTTTAAAGCGTTAGCTGATCACGCCACGTTTGATGGTGTCAGTCAATCGGGACAATCAAGCGCTCCCACCGTAGGCGATAATGGTGTAAGTAAGTCTACAAATGAACCAGTTTTAAGAATTGATCTACACATTCATTTACCAGAAAACAAAAGCAAGGCCGATTACGATGCAATTATAGAGAGTATCGCAAATCGTCTTTATAAGATTAATGGTGAATAAAAACATAAAACAACAAGCGGAGATTTGCGCAAGTTTAGCAGAATTCCGGCCTCACCTCGAGGAAAAATTAAAGACAGAATTATCTTATATAGATATTGTGTCTGCTTTAGAGCAGTTTACGGAATGTGTCCGGTATTTAAATACTCGGCGTTCTACTGGTGCAAAATTAAATCTTGAAGGGGAAAATGATGTTCAAGACGCGATCTATCTAATGTTACGTCCTTGGGTAACTGACTTGATTTATGAGAATCCAACAGAAAAAGTAGGTAACAGATTTGCTATTAAAGATTTTCTTTCAAAATCTGCCAAAACAGTTATTGAGGCAAAGTTTATTCGCGATAAGGTACATGGAAAACAAATATCGAAAGAACTTCATGATGATATTGAAGTATACCGTCACCATCAGCATTGTGAGCATCTAGTATTTTTTATCTACGATCCAGATTCTTCAATCCCTGATGTCGTCGCCCTTCGTGAAGAAATAGTTAGCGATAGGATTTATAGTGGTCGGCCACTCTACTGTCATTTAATCGTTCGACCATAAAAACATACTTCATAAAGCACTAACATCTTTTTAATTTAAAAATATTCCGACCGAAACACATCAATGAAATAGAACAATTGTTTTATAAAGAATATGGCAGAAGAAACTACAACTGAAGAGAATATAATAAGTAAACATAATTTCTATTTTGAGACTCCTTTGTATGAAGAAGTGGTTTTAGCGCAACTCGAACAAAATACATTCAATGGTGACGTAGACGCGTATAGTGCCAAGAATAGTTCGGAAACTACATACAATATAAATATGGATGAAATTGATACTTGGGATATATGGGCTAGTGATATCCGTGAACATGTAAACATTGGATTTTATCTAATAACTCTCACTTGCAAGAGAAAATCAGAAGATATTCTGAGATTCATTGTTTATAAAAATAGAGAAATCATTTTTAAGGTTGGGCAATACCCGTCGCTTGCGGATTTACAGTTCTCCGAGATTGGTAAGAAATACGACAAAGTACTTCTAACCGAAGACTTAAAGAATCTGAAAAAAGCAATTGGTTTGGTTGCACACGGTGCTGGTGCGGGGTCTTTTGTGTATTTACGTAAGATCTTCGAAAACCTCATTTTCGAGACGTATACAAAAAATGCAGTCTCTATCGGAGTTGCTGAAGCTGATTTTAAACAACAAAGGATGATGGATAAAGTGGAAACACTTAAAGCATTTTTACCAAGTCAACTTGTGGAGATGAAAAGTATTTATTCAATTTTAAGCAAAGGTGTTCATGAGTTGACCGAGGAAGAATGTTTGAGATATTTTGCACCAATTAAATTATCAATAGAGCTCATACTTGATCAGAAAATTGAGACACTTCAAAGGCAGGAAAAAGACATAAAGGTTAAGAAACAGTTGCAAGATATCCAACAAGAGCTCGCGTAAGATAGAAAAATTCTAATAAAAAAAAGATTACCCCCCGACCGAGACGCGTCAATGAGACACGCCTCAAACCCCCTAATTTCCCTTCAAAACACAGGTTCTAGACCGAGGATGCCAGTATTGAAAACAGAACACCCTTTATGGGTGTTACTGGTTTGAATTAATGCGTAGGGGATTGGATGAGAACCGCACAGAGGGGGTCGGGGAGATTGGGTATCTCCCCGTGTAGGAAAACAGGCTTCTGCCGTTGAGGCAGAAACGTTTGGGGTCCCCGAAATTCTAGCGAAGCGAATTTGGGGTAATACTTAGAACCCGTGGGTGTCTAAAGCGCAGCGAAGCGAGCAGTGAGATTCCAAGCCCCGCAGCCCTTCTTCACTTCATTCATCAGGGCCTTTGGCACTATAAATAATATTGAAGAAGGCACTGAGGCCGTTCGGCTCTGAGAGCCTCAGGCTCGAAGAGAGGAACGACGAAGTGACAAATAGTATGGTATTTTACGTTTACATCCTTGAATGTTCCGATTATTCTTTCTATGTCGGTTGTACTAATAGCTTAGAAAAACGTGTAAAACAGCATAACGAATCGAAATGGGGAGCTCATTACACTAAGATTCACAGACCAGTTGTTTTAAGATATTCAGAAGAATTTGAAACATTAAAAGAGGCTATGCATCGAGAGTCTGAAATTAAGGGATGGAGAAGAGAAAAGAAATTAAATCTTATTAAGTTCGGCAAACCAACCCTTCGGTAAACTCAGGGTTGTCCTGAGTTAAATCGAAGGACAATTATTTTAATCGAGCGAGCAGTGAGACTCCAAGCCCGGTATAAATCAATCGCCAACCTGTCCGCCTATGGAGGAGAAGGCGGTTTTTCATTGACGAATAACTAAGGATGTAATAGGGTTAAGTATCAAATAGTTCTTATACAACTCGGGAGGTGAAGAATATGACGGAGATAGTCGATAGCTCGAAAGAAAGAGCGAAATTCTATATAAGGATATATGTTATCTTGGCGGCCGTTTTCTTGTTTTTTCTTGTCATGGCAATTTTGATGGTAACTGGCACAACGGAAACAAGAAACCTTACTGCCTCTTATGGGATTCTTGCGATATCATCTTTTATGACTTTGTTCTCTCTGTGGCGAATGACAATATATCTTCGTGTTCTTCTTGAAAAAGAGAAAGAAAGTTAATTTTGATATAGTTCTTTATCATTCATAGCCTCAGGCACCAGCTAGAGGCTCTTTTGTTTTGCGGGCTTGACAAAACGGAAATGTGGGTGTATAATAAAGGTAAAAGGAGGGCAGCATAATGCATTGGCTCATTTTAGGCTACGCGGTTATCGCGGCCATATACTTCTCCGTTGCCATGGGGTACATTTCGGCCGTAGGGCTGAAATTAGAGGATGGTTCAACACCTTCGAGATGGCACTGGATTATCCTTGCCGTGGCAGGAGCGATATGCGCCGCTGTCTGGCCAATCAGTCTCTACTTGGGACTGTCTCAGGAGTCCACTAAATCGTAGCCATCATTAAGGGCTTCGGCCCAAGCCACCCGATGAAAAGAGCACAAACACTCTTCAACTACGGTGGCTCTTTTCTTTTTAAACAGCCAATAATTCCCTAGAAATGAGACACCAGAATATACCCTTAAATAGTGTCTCATTCGTCTCATCCCGGCCCTCTATGCTGTATGTTTATCTATTTGCTTAGAGGGCGGGACACCCCGACCGAGACGTCGTTCTTCACCTTTAAGGGAGGGTGATTTTTTGGTAGAGTAAAATTATAAAATATGACACAAAAAGAAGCATTAGATATATTAAAATTAGGGTATAATGTTTATCTAACGGGTCAGGCTGGAAGCGGCAAGACTTTTTTATTGAACAAATATATTTCGTATCTTAAAAAAAATAAAGTAAAGGTAGCTGTAACAGCATCAACTGGAATAGCCGCAACACATATGGATGGGGTTACCATTCATTCATGGTCTGGGCTAGGCATTAAAGAAAAACTAACAGACAGCAATATACGAAATTTATTGAAGAGGAGCTATTTGCAAAAGAGATTCCGGAATACTAATATTATTATTATTGATGAAATATCTATGCTTCATTCTTTCCAGTTTGATCTTATAAATAATATATGTCAGGCATTTAAAAATAATTTGACACCATTCGGAAACATGCAAATAATCTGTTCGGGGGATTTTTTTCAATTACCCCCTGTGCAGAAAGGCGGAGGTGATGGGGCAAAATTTGTTACAGAGTCCGAGGTGTGGCGAAATATGGACATGAAAGTCTGTTATCTACAAGAACAGCACCGACATGTAGATCCAAGACTATCAAAAATACTATTTGACATAAGGAACAATAAAATAAGAGATGAATCATTTCAGTTATTGTCGGGTAGAGAAAACAAAGAACTATCATCTGTCATTAAACCGACCAAGCTATATACTCATAATATAGACGTTGATGCCATAAATCATCTTCAGTTAGATAAAATAGAAGGAAAAGAGTTTGTATATGATATGCATTTGAAAGGAGAGCCTAAACTTGTAGAGTTATTGAAAAGAAACTGTTTGGCGTCTGAGGAACTAACGCTTAAGAAAGGCGCTAAGGTTATGTTTTTGAAAAATAATGTTGACAAAGGGTATGTTAACGGCACACTTGGCAAGGTAGTTGGGTTTGATAATAATGAATATCCTATAGTGAAAATATTTTCCGGTAAAAAAATCATCGCTACCCATGCGAGTTGGACAATCAAAGAGGACGATGTGGTAAAAGCTGAAATTAGTCAAATACCTCTTCGGCTTGCCTGGGCGATTACCGTTCATAAAAGCCAAGGGATGACCCTAGATGCTGCCGAAATTGATCTTAGTAAAGCATTCGAAAGAGGAATGGGATATGTCGCTCTATCAAGAGTAAAAACATTAGATAGTCTAAAACTTATAGGTTTTAATGAAACAGCGCTAGAGGTAAACCCAAAGGTCATTGATCTAGAAATAAATTTGATTCGACAATCAGAAGAAGCACAGCAACATATTAAAACATTGAGTATTTTTAGGAAAAGGAGACTACAAAAAGAATTTATACAGAAATGTTGATAGTTGGCTACAAATTTCTGAAATAGCGAAATATCCCTTCAGGCATCAGTAGGATAAGCTAAAAATGAGACACCAAAATATACCCTTAAATAGTGTCCCATTTGTCTCATCCCGGTCCTCTATGCTGTATGTTTATCTATTTGCTTAGAGGGCGGGACACCCCGACCGAGACGCGTTATTTACGAATTTTAAAATCGTCTAAAAGGCGATTTTTTTAATATCCATGAATTCAATCCTCAAGTGTTGCATTTCGGGGTTGAATATAGGTAGCAGCGGATCAACAAAATTCCTAGGCAGTGGTATAATAAAATTACTATAAGCCACACTTTTATCAATATTTTTGAAGATTCAGAAAAACAATTGGAATGATGAAGAAAACTCCACAATTTAAAATCAGTTTGAAAAAACTATTTCTTCCGTTGCTGCTTTTTATGATTTTCTTCATATTGACTGGTTTTGCCTGGTATAAAACAAAAGAAATTTTGAATCTGGAAAAGGAGGAGAAATTTATTGCGATAGTTACAGAGACCCATATCCATATTCAAGAAAGTATTGATAAATATATAAATATACTGTATGGCATGCGCGGTCTTTTTGCAGCAAGCCAGAAAGTTGACCGCAATGATTTTCGTGCCTACGTAAACTCTTTGTCGATTGAGGAAAAATTCCCGGGAATCCAGGCGCTTGAATTTATCGCTCGAGTGCCCCTAGAAGATAAAGAGACCTTCATGCAAGATGTGCGGGATGATATAGAAGGTATGATATCCGAAGGCTATCCTGATTTTATCATTTATCCTGAAGGAGAGCGCGAAGAGTACTTTGTAGTTACATACATTGAGCCTTTCAAGGGAAACGAGGAGGCTTTTGGTTTTGATCTTTTTTCAAATCCAGCGAGGAAAATGGCTCTTGAAGAAGCGAGAGACACAAATACTCCTGTTACTACAGCGCCTATCCGATTAGTGCAGGAAAAAGAAGAGCAGGCAGGATTTCTTATATTCCTTCCATTGTATGAAGAGGGCATATCTATAAAAACAGTCCAAGAAAGGAGAGAAGCGCTTAATGGTTTTGTGCTTGCTGTGTTTCGGGCTAGTGATTTTTTTGAATCGCTTTTGAGCGTATTTCCAGAATCCCAAAACTTGCACGTTGAAGCGGTGGATGAATCAGGGTCGATACTTTTTGTTCGTAAAGATTTTGAACATAAGGTTGTGCCGGAATTTAATGCGGAGCGAATAATTAATGTCGGGGGCAGGGATTGGAAGCTTTCTTTTCATGACCTTCCGAGCTTTGCCACTTTGATTGGCACTGAAAAATATACACCGCTTGCGGTTGCCGTAGGAGGAGTTTCTTTCAGCGTCTTGTTGTTCTTTGTTTTGTATTCTTTTACCCGAACACAAGTACGAGCTGAAAGGATTGCTGATCGCCTTACTAAAGATTTGAAGAAATTTCAGCTGGCCGTAGAACATGCTTCCGACCATATTATTATCACCGATATCGACGGTTTTATTTTATATGCTAACAAGGCAGCTGAGAAAATAACTGGTTATTCAAAGAAAGAAATGATTGGTCAAAGGCCGTCTTTGTGGGGGAAGCGGATGAAGCCGGAATTTTATAAGAAAATGTGGAATACTCTTAAGGTTAAAAAGGAGCATTTTATCGATCAGCTTAGTAATAAAAGAAAAAATGGAGAGATATATGATGCTGAAACGCATATTGCTCCGGTGCTTGATCAAGAAAACAATGTAATGTTTTTTGTCGGCATTGAGAGGGATATTACCAAGGAAAAAGAAATTGATCGCGCCAAAACTGAGTTTGTTTCATTGGCTTCCCATCAACTAAAAACTCCTTCTGCGCAGATAAAAGGGTTTATTGATAATATGCTTAGTGGTCTTACTGGTCCTTTGAACAAAAAGCAAAAAGAGTATTTAAACGATATGTTTGCTATTGCTGACAGAAACTCAAAACTTATTGATGATCTTCTTAATGTCTCGCGCCTTGAACGAGGAATGCTGACAGCTGATATAAAAAATGTACAAATCAGGAAAATACTTGAGATTGCTTTGTCTCCTCTTATGAAAATGGCGAAAGAAAAAGGCGTTACAATTAAAAAAGAGTATCCCGAGGAAAATTTTTATATTTTGGCAGATTTTGACAAATCAGTAGAGATTATTAGGAATATAATACATAATGCGATTGGATTTACTAAGCCGTCCAGCTCTGTTACAATAAGCTTGCATAAGGATCGAAAAGATGTTGTGATGTCAGTTCAGGATGAAGGTGAGGGTATAACACCAGAGAATCAAAAAACGCTCTTTGCCAAAGAGAAGGTTTTAGGCGGGAAAGTGAAAGCTGCCGGTGCGGGTTTAGGACTCTACCTTGCAAAACAGTTCATCGATCTTCAGGGTGGAAAAATAAACTTTGATACAAAGCCTGGGGAAGGAACTACATTTTATATTTATTTCAAGAAAAAATGATTAAAAAAATAAAGAAAAGAATACTCCTTATTGACGACGATTCTTTTATAAGAAAGATGTATAAGGAGAGACTTTTGGCAGATGGCTTTATAGTTGATGAAGCGGAGAATGGGAGAGACGGTTTGGAAAAAGTTAATTCTGGAGACTATGATTTTGTTCTGCTTGATGTGGTGATGCCTGACATGACTGGAGTCGAGGTTTTAAAAAAAATAAGAGCCAACAATAAGCTAGATACTTTACAAGTTATTATTTTGAGCGCATTAGGGCAAGAATTAGACATTAAAGAGGCTCTAAACGCTGGCGCCAAAGAGTACATAGTTAAAGATAAAACAACGCCACGAGAATTGGTTGAGAGGTTAAGAAATTTAATAAACACTTGATAACTGAATTGCAAAGTTATGCATAAAGAAACATATGAATAAAAAGGACAAGGGGACCATTTTAATTATTGAAGACGAAGCAGGATTCCGGCGTATTTATCGAGACGTTCTTGAAAATGATGGGTACGAGGTTTTAGAAGCTGAAGATGGGGAGAGTGGATGGCAGTTAGTAAAATCAAAAAGACCAGACCTGGTTTTATTGGATTTGATTTTGCCGAAACTGCATGGATTTGAAGTCTTAAAAAATATTCGTGCTGACGCAGCAATAAAGGATATCCCTGTTATTATTTTTTCAGTATTGGGAGGACAAAAAAATATTCAAAAAGGTCTCGAATTAGGGGCAAACGATTATACGGTAAAGGGCTTTTATTCACCGCGAGAAATATTAAGCAAGATCCATGCGTTATTAACAAAAGTGGATATTACAAAAAATATTAATTCTTACAAGCTTGAGGTAAAAGAAGGTAGAGCGGATGCGGCAAAATTACAACAGGATATTGATTTTTCAAAAGGGTTTCGATGTTCTCATTGTAAAACAAAAATGGCTTTAGAGCTGATTCCTGACTATACGCGCACTAATGGCCATTGGTTTGTAGCACATTTTGTATGCCCAAAGTGTAAAAGAGCATTCTAATGGTTTTCCTCAGGGGGAATCGAAGAGTTCTTTGACAGAAATTCTTGAGCACGATTTCACATTTCGTGAAGCATCACGGTTAAATTGAAGGATTTACCAAAAATATTAGGTAGGGGATAATAATTCTTGAGATTGTAATAAAGTTAATTGAGGATAGAGGATAAGTTCCACCCAATTTGTTGTTCTCCTTCTTCGTCCCGCCTTGCGGGACTTCGGACGGACAAGGAAAATCGTCCACCCCAGTACCATATGATACGGTGTAGGTACGAACCGGCTAGTTCTGTACCACGACTCCCAGTTATGAAAAGAAATCGCCAAGAAGGCGATTTTTAAGAAATATTAAGTAGCAGGGTATAGAACGCCCGAAATGAGACACCAAAATATACCCTTAAATAGTGTCTCATTTGTCTCATCCCGGCCCTCTATGCTGTATGTTTATCTATTTGCTTAGAGGGCGGGACACCCTGACCGAGACGCGTCAATGAGACACGCCTCAAACCTCCGAATTTCCTCTTAAATTGTGGGTTCTAGACCGAGGATGCCAGCAAAGTATAACACCCTACTTAGTAGTAGGGGTTTTTGTTTTGACAACAATTCTAATCTAAGTTAAATTAACTACGGATGGGGTTGGGAGGTGAAAGAAAGGAGGGCCACACCCCCAATTATCTATTTGCCAATCAACCTCATCCTCTAATATAGCCCTTTCCCAACTTGGAGGTGGAAATGATACGAGAAAGAAGAAAGCCGTTTCCGTTTATTGCATTTATACTCTTTCTTTTGACAATTATCTTGGCAACAGCTAATCTTGCCCTCAATCTTGATTTTTCGAATTTCGCTTTAATAGGAATCTTATATATAGTAGTGATTATCTGCTGGATAGAAACTCGAAGACAAGATATAACATTTTCTTTTGGGATGATAGCGTTTGGTATCACTGCCATTCAAATACTCTCGTATCTAAAATAAACCTTCATTATCTTTTTTCAGCCTCAGGCACTAGCCAGAGGCCTTTTTGTTTCTAAATAAATATTTGTTTTTTAGCCCTTTTTGGAGCTTTTTTACTTGACAAATAAATTAATTTATATAAAATTAACTTAGTTCATTTAGTCATTAAGGGAGGTGCATAAATGCTGGATAGCGTGAAACCTGCGATACCCGAACTGCCGAAAAACAGAGCAGAATTGAACGATTTGTTGAAAAAAGATTTTACCATTCTAAACGAAAGCGCAGCAGTTGATGCTTATACTGGCGGCGAATATCATCCTGGCGGTGTAGCCTTAAGTATCTTACAGAGGCAATGCCCTTATTGCCAGTTTGTATTTACTGCAAGCCGTAGAGAGGGTTGCTTTTCAAGCAATATTATCCCCCACGATTGTCCGAACTGCCATTTTCCAGGCAATGTTCTTAATGCCATCCTCGCACCAATAAAAGAATAAAAAAGAAACAACCGTTAAGCCCTTCGGGGCTTTTTTGTTTTTAACCTACTAAACAGGTTCTAATCTCATCCGCTAGATGACCCTAGTATTAAAAATCGCCAAGAAGGCGGTTTTTTTGATAAGGGTTGATTTTTTATCAAATCTGATTAAACTAAAGATAGTCCTAGTGTACAAAAAAGGAGGGTAAAAATGGAGTTCTTTGCAGTAACAACTACATCTGTCTATTTGGTGAAAGACGAAAAAGATGAAGAAGGTATCCCTATCATTGAGAAAATCGTATTAAGAGGGGAAAGTAAGATTTCTGTCGGACAAAGACTTAAGAATGGTAGATATGTGGGCATTACTCCTTGTGGAATTATCCTATATGATGAAGATCATCCAAGAGGAATTGAAAGGTCACCCCAAAAACCAGAAGAGGTAAATATTGCGTTTTATGGAGGAAAGACCACTCCGATAATTGCTCTTTTTTTAAGTAAAGATAAAGCTACGACCTGTCTTGATTCAGAGGATTTAGAACCAAGCGATTCCAGATGGGAAAACGAAACCAGGGAAGTGTTGAATTCTATCGGGAATAATCACCCCGTGTTAATTATTTCTTACTGGAGTCCAGACTTATCACAATTCCATTTCCCAGAGAATTAAAAGAAGGAGGAAGAATGATGGCATCTCTCAAAAAACGCCAAAAAGAGATATTAGCAGCTCTAAAAGAATTAGGCGGAACAGCCACAACAAGACAAATTGCAAAAAGGACAGGGCTACACGTTAATGGAGTCGCCCAATCATTAGGAGCTCTCTGCCAAGTTTACTGCCTTGAAAGACGAGGTGGTGAAACTAAATGGAAATTAGAAGATACCGAGTAGATTTCCAAGAAGAAAGGGTGAAAGAATGAAGGCAAGAGAACTCGCTGAAAACGCTTGGTTTAAATGGCCACCTGACTGGAGAGTATTTCAAAGGTTACCAGGGCCAATTAATATTATTGAGGAAAAGGAATGTATCCCCGTTAGGCCGCTCCAGCCGACCGCTAATATGCGAGGAGGCTATATACCAGTAGATGACACAGTAACTCTTTTCAAGGATAAATCAATAAGGCTTGCATAACCCAGACATCAATAACCTAAGCGGTGCGATAAATATCACACCGCCTTTTGTTTTTGTAGTAGGGTATACCCAAAATGAGACACCAAAATATACCCCCAAGTAATGTCCCATTTGTCTCATCCCGGTAGTAAAGCAGAGCTTACTACGGGACAGGTTTTAGCTTAAAATAGCCCCGACTTGTTCCTCCGTAGCTTTAGCGAAGGAGGATTTATCCGTCCGTAATCTTGGCGAAGGGGGACCGAGCCGCCTCATGCCCGAGGTATGTGACCTCGGGATTTTTGTTTTGCAGAGAGGGAGGTATAATGAAATAAAGAAAAAAAGGTCGTATTTATATTTAATAATTTAATCTCGGAAAATATGAATAAAGAATTAAATCCATTGGCACTAGGATATGCAGCAGCGATCATTTCTGCATTAATTATGTTATTACTGGGAATACTTGGCAATTTAGGAATGTATACCGGAGCTGTCGAAATGATGCAACAGTGGCACATTTTTTTCTCGTTAAGTATAGGTGGAATAATCGCCGGCATAATTGAAGCAGCCGTTATTAGCTTCATCTTGATCTACAAATTCGGCTGGTTATATAACAAATTAACCGGAAAGTTAGGAAAAACTGAATAGAAGTTTTGATTGAAGTATTGATTTGATAGTTTTATATTTAAAAGAGAAGCAAGATAATATGGGAAATCATATCGCTGGGCTGTTTTGATTTAAAAAATAGTGAGTAGCAGGGTGGGGAAAAAATAGTAAAATATGAATGGTCTCACAATGAGCCAACCTTGGGCAGAGTTGCTTGTCTCCGGGAAGAAAAAGATTGAGGTAAGAACAAAGAATACCAATCACAGAGGTTGGTTTTATATTTACGTTGCTAAAAAAGATACTAAAGAGAATGTGATTAAAAAATTTGGGTTTCGGAGCCTCCACCCAACAGTTTTAAAAATTTATAAAGAATGTTAAATTATAATTAAAAGGTCGATAATTAGATAATTAAGAAAGGAGATGAAAAAATATGAAATGTGCAAAATGTAATAGTCCTGCCGAGAACTGGAAGTGTGCAATCTGCGGTGAGGATGCGGATCAGCATGATTCCGGCCATACGCATGGTGATCCACCATCTGACCGTCATTGTATGCCTAAGTGTGCTGGATGTGGGCAAGCGGAAGTATTGTGTACATGTGTTAGTGAGTAGGTGGCTAAAGTGGACTCTCTCGATTTCGCTTAGAACTTTTGCTTAACGCAAAAGGAACGTGAAGCGATTCAGTGGGCTTTGTCGTTTGGGTAAGTTACCCAAGATCAAGCTCGAATTACGTTCCACCGCCAAGCTAAGCTAAAAAATCGCTAAGCCCGCCCAAGTTCGCCTCTGCGGCGAATTTAGGTGGGCAAGAAGGCGGTTTTTTTGGTAAGATGAATTATATGAAAAACGTTGAAGTTGAAATCCAAGTTATAATTAAAAACCCAGAAAAGATTGAAAAGAGATTAAATGAAGTAGGGAAATTTGTTAAGTCTCGCAAACAAATTGATAAATACTTTGTGCCGCCACAGAGAGATTTTTTTGCTAAAAATATGCCAGACGAATATTTAAGGGTAAGATATGAAGAAGGCAGAAATCATCTAAATTATTCTTTTTTGCATTTTAGTGAGGACGGTTGGTTAAGGTCAACAGATGAATACGAAACCTTTGTTGATAAACCAGAAATTGCTGAGGAAATTTTTAAGAAAATTGGATTGATTCTTAAAGTTACTGTTAAAAAGACACGAAAATACTTTGATTGTGGTGATTTTGAGGTAACCTTGGACGAGATTGAAGATTTGGGTGATTTTATGGAAGTTGAAGCAAAAAAGGATTTTGGTGGTGTAGACAAAACAAGAAAAGCCTGTTCTGATTTTCTGAATAACTTGAATGTTGAATACGAGATTCAGAAGGAAATGGGCTACCCAAGAATGTTATACAAAAAATTAAACAGAGCTTAAGTCTGAAATACAAACATATCTATCTAATCTCTGAAGCACGGTTCTAGCATCCTTTACGATGGCCAGCCACCTTGAGCGCGGCCTACCCTGAGTTGACCGACCTATCAGTAGTACCCCGTCTTCATCGTTTCTGTGGAGCGGCAGTAGCCCAAATTGCGTTGGCGAAAAATATTAATCAAGGCGGTGTGACATAAAGCCAAACCGCCTTTTTGTTTCTAAATTGATACACCGAATTGCCTTTACGAAAATTACACTCTATCATATAATAAAAATGAGTTTTTAATTATTAACTAATAGAAAATGGCTAAACAGAAAGTTTTATTTCTAATCATCTTTATTGTTTTAAGTTTAATTGTTTTTCAGATTCCTATTTCCGGGATTATCGGTTCAGACCAAAACTTTACTCTTTTTGAACTTATTGCTCCTCTTGGTGGAATGTTTTTGGGACCGTTTTTTGGTGCCCTCTCAGCTTTTATCGTCAGAGGGGCAAATATAATTATTACTCAGCAAACTTTAGATTTCTTGACTGTTATGCGTTTTCTGCCGATGATGCTGGCGGCCGTTTACTTTGGAATGAAAGGAAAAAAGATGGCTATAATTTTTCCTATTTGCATTATTTTATTTTTAGTTCATCCTATTGGCCAACAAGCCTGGCTTTTTCCTCTTATTTGGCTAATTCCTTTAGCTGCTACATTTGGAAAGAAAAGGTTAATTTTAAATAGCTTGGGTGCTACTTTTACTGCCCACGCTGTCGGTTCAACAATTTTTCTCTACGCTTTTGGCTTGACCCCTCAGATTTGGTTGGCCTTAATTCCTGTAGTTTTTATTGAGCGTGGTTTCTTTACCATAGGCATTTGGGCAAGTTATTTGGTGATGAATACCGTGTTGGACAAACTAACTGCGATTAAAGGAGTTCATATTTTAAGACCCCTGGTTAACAAAAATTATCTTATTTCTCCAAGATTCTTTAAATCTCACGCTTAAAATCTGTCTATTCTTTGTCTTTAGATACGGCCTTTTTATGGTAAAATAAAAAGGCCTTGATTTTTAATAAAAGCTATTAATCCTTATGTTCGTTAAATCAATCAAAACCAGGCCATTTATGCCCCCTAAAGATGATTTATTTTCTCTTATCAAGGAAAGTTTTTCAGATTTAAATTTAAAAGAAAAATCAATAATAGTTTTAGCTTCCAAAATCGTTTCTATCTGGCAAGGGCAATGCCTGAAGATTGATTCAATTAAAAACAAAGATGACTTAATTAAAAAAGAAGCTGATTTGTATCTTGATAGAGACAAAGTGCCCAAAGGTTATGTGATGTTGACAATGAAAGATAATGTCTTAATCCCGACAGCAGGCATTGATGAAAGTAATGGCAACGGATATTTTATTTTATGGCCAAAGAAACCATTTCAGGCAGCAAAACAAATTTATAGTTTTATTAAAGAAAATTATCATTTAAATAATTTCGGAATAATTATCGCTGATAGTCATTGCACCCCCTCAAGGTGCGGAACTACGGGAATCTCAATAGCCTATTATGGTTTTTTTCCCGTAAAAGACTATCGGGGAACTAAAGATATATTCGGCAGAGAAATGGAAGTTTCTCAATCTAATATAGCCGATTCTTTAGCTGCCTCAGCTGTTTTTATTATGGGAGAAGGTAACGAACAAACTCCAATTGCGATTATAGAAGATATTAATTTTATAAGATTTGAAGAATTTAACCCCACAGATTCTAATCCGTTAGACATAGATAGAGACGATGATATTTACGCTCCCTTGCTTAAAGCAATTCAATGGCAAAAAGGAGATAATCTCTAAAAAATTATAACTCATAGTCCATCGCCCACGGGTTGTCATCTCGGCTTGCCTTTTTTAATAAAGCCCATTAAAGTATAAGATACAAAGGAGGCGGCACCTTGTCAATTCAATAGAGATTGAGTAAGAGAGGAGGTTACGACATGAGAATACTGATGGGAATAACCGATTCCGAGCAAAAACATTATTACTCTTTAGGACTGGCCACACGACATAGGGTAGAAATTAGGCATTCACCCGAAGAAATAATTGAAATGCTTCCTCCTCCTGAAATAAGGGAACTCTGGGTCTATGACGCTATTGTTCTGGAAGCGTCTCTTGTTTCTCAATCTCCAGATTTGATAGCGAAAATCAGAGAAAGAACCCCAGAAGAAGAAGTATCTTTCAATACGCCAATTGTAGTATTCTTCACCCATGATGATCCTGAGCAAGCGAAAGAGTTAATAGAAAAAGTAGATGGGATGGTTCATTTTCCTTCCCATTCATCAGATATTCTGGTACGTGTAGAGTCTTTAACTAGCCTGGTCCGTTAGAAATAGCCACGCACGGAGGAGAAAGGAAATGACGCCATACGATCATACTGAGAAATTACGGGTAGAAGTATCTTTTCCAAGAAAAGATGATTATGGTGCATAGCAACGCTTTATTTTGCTTATGACTCTGACGGTAACTATCTCGGAGGTAACACTTGGTCAGAGAAATGGTAGTTTTTTAGAATCAAAGAGCGGGGGCAAATTGCACTCCGCCTTTTTGTTTCTAAAGAGAGTTAATTTTACCTGAATTTGTTGAAGAGCCTCTGACTTGACTTTTAATATGAGAATTATAGGATTACTCATAGAATCCTTAACAATCAGTTAGGAGGGAAAAGATGAGCAACCACTTCTTTGATGGTTGGGGAAAACACCTGGAAAAAGAGCTAGGTGTAAGACAAGAAGAAATAGATGTTTTGGGAGTCCTGGAAGATTCACCAAGAGATATGTCTAAACCGCCCCGTGATGGGAACCAGAACACGATGACACTTTCTACTTCTAAAGGACCAATCACTCAGACTGTTACCGATGAATGGCGAGAAGCAATCTTGGACGGCAAGGTCACAAAGATCATAATTGCCATTAAAGAAGCAATCGCAAGCGTTAGGTATGATTACGCAGAACGATAGCTTATTGGATACTCATTGACAAAGGCATCAGCAATAGGTTGGTGCCTCTTTTATAACCCCACAATTCTCCAGGCATCCGCAGTTTAAAAATAGTGAGTAGCAGGGCAGGGTATACTTAAATTCTTGAATCGCCAAGAAGGCGGTTTTTTGATAAAATGAGATATATTATGGAGTATAAAGATCGAATTTATGGAAAAAATGAGATAGGGGAACCGATTATTCTGGAATTAATGAAAAGCAAAAGTATGCAAAGACTGAAAGGTATAGATCAGCACGGACATTTTGAACCATATTTTCCCGACACTAAATGCGATAGGTTTGAACATTCGGTTGGTGTATTAATCTTGCTTAAAAGATTTGGAGCCTCCCTGGAGGAACAGGTCGCCGGTTTAATCCATGATGTTTCTCATACCGTATTCTCTCACGTAGGGGACTATGTTTATGGTTCTGAAGTAAGCCATGATTTTCAGGATAGTTACCACCAAGAATTTATCGAAAATTCAAAAATTCCTGAAATTTTAAACAGATACGGAATTGATTATAAGTTTATCTTGGACGAAACTAATTTCCCCTTAAAAGAAAGTCCGTTGCCAAATCTATGCGCAGATAGGATCGATTATTTTTTAAGAGACGCTGTATTGACTGGAAAGGTTAGCCTTGAAAAAATAAACAATTTCCTGGATAATTTGGTAATTATTGATAACCTCTGGGTTTTTAAAGACAAGAATTTAGCCAGGGAATACTCCTTGTTATATCTAAAAATGAATAATTGGTTTTGGTCAGGATTGGAATCTGCGGTAATGCTTAAGACTATGGGGGAACTATTAAAGTATGCTATTAATAAACAAGTTATCAGTAAGGATGATTTGTTCACAACAGATAGTAATGTATGGACAAAAATAAGGGCTGGGACAGCTCAGGACAATCATTTGGCTCGTTTAATTGAGAGAGCGGATAACAAATTTAAATATAAAGTGAGTGATAAAAATAATTATGACCTATATGCCCAAGTCAAATCACGAGCAGTAGATCCTCTAATCCTGGTAAATAATCATCTTAAAAAACTTTCTGAATTAGATCCTGAATTTATTAATCTTAAAAATAAATACTTACAACCAAAGGAATACTATATAAAATTCTTAGAGGCAAGGTAATGGCAAGTCGTCAAGAAGGCGACTTGATTTTTTTACTAGTATTGTTAAAATTTGTTTAGTTGAAGGGGGAAAGTTCTTTTAACACAGAAGGAGGTAAGTCGTGCTCCTTACTTTTGAGGAAGCTGTAGCTTTACTTAGAAACCACACTGAATGGTGGAGCGCTTGCTTCAACACGCAACAACCTATCTTCCAGTTTTTCAATAGAGAGTTTGTGGATGCATTGGCGCACTATTTAAAAGAAAGAAAAAAAATCTCGAAAAGCAGAAGAATAATCCTTGAAGTTGGAGCTGGCAGTGGTTTACTAAGTGAAGAACTAAGAAAGCGGGGAATTAATATAATAGCCACCGATGACGGGTATGAGGAAATTGTACCCGTTGCCCCAGTAAAACTTCTTGATTATCATGAGGCTATTCGTCGTTTTAGGCCCAATATAGTTATTTGCTCGTGGATGCCTTACCAAGAAGATTGGACTCCTGCTTTTCGGAGGCCCAAATATGTCAAAGAGTATATTCTTATTGGAGAATCTTATCGTGGATGCTGTGGAAGCGATAAGACATGGAAATACCATCCTGGTTTTGAAGAAGTATTTTTAAAGGGCATTAATAAATGGTCGCTCTGTCGGAGAGATTATTCAGAGCACAAACTTCACAGCGTTGTTATTTCATTTAGGAGATATAAATAAGTAAGCGGTGCGATAACATCACACCGCCTTTTGTTTTATTGAAAACATCATAGGATTTACAACAACTCCCTTGATTGATTCAGAATTAACTCAGGTTCTCGAATAAAATTAGCCCACTCAAATGTTCGAAGGCCCGCCTTGCCGGCGAGGTAGGTCGTCCACGACCCCCAGCACTTTGACTTCGTGGAACGAAGGCGAAGTGTCCTGAGTTTATCGAAGGATTGACCCGTATTGTTGCTTGTGGGGGAAGAAGGTATGATGAGAAAAGATGAAGTCAAAAGATTATATTCTTTTAATAACAATCAGCGAAGCAGAAGCGAGAATGATTCAAGAATTATTAAAAAAACAGGAGATACCTTCTGAATTACATCCATCTCCTATGGCGGATGTTCTTGCAGGTCAGGCCGTTCACGGCAACCTTCTTTATCAAGTGCGTGTTCCTAAAGAATCTTTAGAAAAGGCTAAAAAATTATTAAATCTTAATGAACCCAGCAAATAATTATGCCATTCATTGCTCAAGGCAAAATTAACTTAAAATACGTTTTAACTATTGTTATTCTGGCTGTTATTATTGGCGGAGGGATTCTGGCTTATCAGTCTTGGCTTGTTCCAAGAGAGGAAGTTGAGACACCAGAAGTAAAACCACCAGAAGGAGTGGGGCCGGAAGAAACTGAAGTATCTTCGACGAAAGAAGAAACTCCAAATGGACTTATTTCCACTATGTTTGGTGAGGTCATTGAGAGGTTTGGTTCTGAGGATTGTAAACAAAAAGGGAAAGAAGGACTTACTAACCAAGACTACGGTTTCGATTCCGAGCGTATAGATTTAAATAGCGACGGTATAGAGGAATTTATTTTCACGCCTGGATGGATTTGTGGTGAGTCTATCCGTGGTGCTTCGGGAAATGGCCCCTTTTTTATATATCAAAAGATAAATGATTCGTGGATTAGCATAGGCGGAGATATATGGGGCATGGATTACGAGGTAGAAGATTCTAAAACAGACGGACATAGAGATATATCAACTTTTGCGCGCATGGGATATCAAGAGCATTCGGATATGTTCTGGAGGTGGCAAAAGTCTGAATTAAAATATAAAGAAATAAGCCCTGAAGGATAGGTGATTATTGACTAATCTATTCTTTTGTAATTCCAATCACTAAACAGTTTGACAGAGGAAAATATTTCCTGTATATTGGAGAATAGCAGTTCTTTTTTTCTCAAGCACAAGTATAGAATCAAAAGAAGTGCCGTAATCTCTACGTTGAGAACAAGGTCGTTAACTCTTCGACAAAGCTCAGGGTTAATACTGAGCAAAGCCGAAGCGTTAAAATTTAATTAATAAATTTGCTAAAAAATGAATAAAAAACTTTATGTAGGAAGTCTTTCCTTCGATACTACTGAAGATGGTCTTCGTGATCACTTTGCAAAAGCAGGTAAAGTAGAGTCAGCGAATGTTATTATGGATAAAATTTCCGGTAGATCAAAAGGATTTGGTTTTGTGGAAATGTCTTCAGAGGATGACGCGAAAAAGGCGATAGAAACGCTTGATGGAAAAGAATTAGATGGAAGAACCATTGTAGTGAACGAAGCAAAGCCAATGAAAGAAAGGTTTTAAAAAACTCCTAAACCGATGAACAAAAAGCCCCTAAAGGGGCTTTTTGTATTTAAGAAACTTGAACTCAAATTTACTATACCCGAATCTCATATTATAATTTAGGTGGGTAAATTAGTGATTTCTTAGATAAAACAAAAAAGCCGCTGAGTGGAATGTTTAATTCCCGAACAGTGACTTTTATTAATAAAAACCATGATTTCTACAAGAACTTCGGCTTTTTCAGAATTTCATATCTTTCAAGATATTCTTGATAAGAAGCCAATGGTTTTCCGATTTCCTGGCTTGAAATCCCGTTTATCAACGGGAATTGTTGGGCTGAATGAAGGCCGTAACAGAGAAAGAATTCCTTTAGCGGCCTATCGTGCCCGAAGGCAGTTTTCACTCCCACTTCGATGATTTCATCAACCGAAGTGACGAGTGTAATTGATTCATTGGAAAGGTTCCCAAATTTTTCCTGAAGAGCAGTGATTTCTTTCCAACGTTGTTCGTCAAGGGCAACGGCCCAGTAGGATACAAGGGCACTAAAACCGTCGCGTTCGTTTTCCGGGTCACTTCGATCCAGCACCGATTTCGGTATAGTGTTAATGTAGTCGCCGAACGGCACCAGTCCCTCGGCAATAACTTGTTTTAGCTCATCGAGTATTTTGATATCATCGCTTGTCGGAATTTGGTCAATTGTGGGAACTTGGTAAAAACTTCTACCCGGCTTGATGCCGAGCAGGTCAAGTTCGATCGTAGAAGCCGTTCTTTTTTCAAGGCAAATTTCTTCCATTATTTCGCGACGGACTGTGTCTAGCGGGTTTTGGTCGCATTTAGCCGCTTCACCGATCCAATTGCCTCCAATAGGGCAGAGGCATCGGCGAAACGTCTTCATGGGGTAACCGTCATCTTTTAATTCAATAAAAATCTGACTTGGGTTTGAGGCTCTAATGATTATTGCCACGCTCGCTATATTATTAATCTTTTTCCTTTCCAAGAGTTCTCTCCTTTCAGGCCTTCTCCCTCGTTTATTCTTTTAAGCCGGGATTTTAAAGAGCAATGTTATTTATTATATAGACTTAATTAGAAAAAGTCAAGAGCACTAAAATCGTCCTAAGCTAATGTTTTAACCCCAAAACCCTCGAAAAATCCTCCTTCACCCTCGGGCCCAGGGATCTAATAAAAAATCGCCTTTTTGACGGTTTTTTGATACCTAAAAGATTGACAAAACTTTAAAAAAAAATATATAATATGGCATATGATGATGAACAAAATAGCGCTTGTTTTCGGGCTTGTAGTCTTGATTTTAATAGCAGGGTTTGTTATTTTGAGACCGGGAGATGAGGCCAAAGAAAGTGAAATTTCTTTTGAAGAAAATCAGCAAATTGAGGCCTGGATTCTTGAAAATGATTTAAATCAATACGGGGATTCTAAAGACACAGTTTATATTGGAGGGACCCCGCTTTTTGATGAAAAAACCGGTGAAAGCATTGATAAATACGAATACATTTTGAGAAATCATCCTAACAAACCTTGGCTAAGCCAGTAGCTTAAAAACAGACCCCGTTAGAGATTCCGGGAGCAAGAAGAAATGCAAAGAGAACAAATCTCTAACGGGGTAAATTATTATTTAAAAAATCAAGGAGGGTTTGCCCTCTTTTTGATTTGCCTCAGATACGAGGCTTAACCCTGTTAAATAATTTCGCCAAAAGCGAAATTGCCGCAAAGCGGCATTTAATAGGGTAAAGGTCGAACTTAATAAATAATTAATAAGTAAAAAGCAAAAAAATGAAATCTTTAATCGCTTCAATTATGATTTTAGGATTAGTTGGTATGGTCGTGGGAGTGGCGGTTCAAGGAGCTACCACAGACGATGTAAGTGCCACAGTTACTGCGCAGCTCGTCTCCGTTTCAGTATCCGATGGAATTGTTGAGTATGGAATCTTGGCTCTGAATACCACCGAAGATACTGTGACATTAGTTGATACGCAGACTGCGACAAACGACGGTAATGTTGCGGCAGACTTAAGTATTAGAAGCTCTGATGCAGTAGGTGGTACAACTTGGGAACTTGCAGTTTCAGCCGGCAGCGATGCATTTATTCATGAATTTTCCATCGATGCTGGTGTTTCGTGGGCCGCCTTTAATGTTGATAACGTTACCTATTCAACTCTTGTAAACAATGTTGCCGCAAGCGGCAATCAGACGTTTGACTTGAAGATTGGTACTCCGACTGCTTCCACTGACAATGTGGAAAAAACGATTACTGTTACCGTTCAGGCAACAATTTAATCACCCTAAGCATTCTTAATTAAGCTGTAACCGCTGGAGGCAAGTCAAGTCCCTAGCGGTTACAGTGCTTGAGGTTTACCCAGTTAGAAGTCTTGGGCAGAAAAAAATTCTAGAATTTTTTTCTGCTTGAGATTAACGGGGATATCTTTCAACTATGACCAGTTTTAATAAATTATTATTTAGGGGGAAAGACAGACTTCTAACAAGGGTTTATACTAAAAGAAAGTAAATAATGTCAAAAACATTTAAAATTTTCGTATTGATTTTAATTATTGGTGGAATGCTTGCCCCGTTAGAAATGGAATTTCTAATGGGGGTTGGTTTTGGTCAAGGTGCAGCCCAGGAAGAGCTACCAATTTTTGTTAAAGAAGAACCCTCAGAAAAGATAGCTAGGCCTCTTTATGTTCCTGATGAAATTGTTGTCAAATTTAAGCCAGGAGTAAAAAAAGAAGATGTAGAGAATTTTAATCGCCAGAAAGGAGTCGAGGAAAAATACGAGAGTCCTTATACTCATTTTAAAGTCTTGAAGATTCCTCCATTAAAAACTGTGGAAGAAATGGTTGAAATTTATAAAAAAAACCCAAACATTGAATACGCTGAACCAAATTATTATGCCTATGCCACCATGGTTCCCAATGACCCCTACTATTCCCTACAATGGCATTTTGATAACGCAACTTATGGCGGTATCCAGATGGAACAGGCCTGGGATATAACCACTGGAAGCTCAAGCGTAATAGTGGCAGTAGTTGATACTGGAGTAGCTTATGAAGATTACCCAGCTCCTGGCCACTGCCATATTGATACTTATCAGGCCTACGGCGGTTCTGGCAATTCCTGGTGGTGTGGCTTGAATAACCCCAATTGGTCAACGCCACCCGGTTATGGCAATAGCTGGAAGGATTATTTACAGCATTCCTTTGATTTAACAGGAGCGAGCGGAACTATTACTTTTTCTTACCAATACCGGCACGACCTGGAGGTGACAGCCGGAACCGCCTATGATAAGGCCTTTACTGAAATTTTAACCGATGGAGGCGATAACTGGATCATTTTAAAAACCTATACCAAAGACAGTAAGGTGCAGGGTCAGGTTGGCTGGAAAGCCGAATCTTTAAATTTAACCAGTTACGCTGGCCAAAATGTTTTAATACGATTTAGAGTTTATACTGATGAAACCTATAGCGACGAAGACGGGTTTTTTAATTCAGATGGAGCATTTTTTGTTGATGAAATTACATTAGAAGACGGTTCGGGCAATCTCTTTTACGATGATGTTGAGTTAGGGCCAGGAACCTGGGAAGCAACTCAATATAAGCAGGCACCAGATTTAGCCGGCACTAATTTTGTAGCTGGTTACGATTATATTAATGGCGATACCCATGCCAATGACGATAACTCTCACGGAACTCATGTGGCAGGAACTATAGCTCAGACTACCAATAATAGTTTGGGAGTAGCTGGAGTAGCTTTTAATACTACAATTATGCCAATTAAAGTTTTAGATGCTGCTGGCTCTGGGACTTGGCCACAGGTAGCAGATGGTATTTATTATGCTGTTGATAATGGAGCAAAAGTAATTAATATGAGCTTGGGTGGTCCCAGTTCCTCTGTTTTAGAAAATGCTGTTGCCTATGCTTATACTAATGGAGTAACGGTAATTGCTGCTTGTGGTAATAGTAATGTTAGTAGCTGCGATTACCCGGCTGCCTATAATGATTATGTGATTGCTGTGGGGGCGACACAGTATAATGAGACCAGAGCGCCTTATTCAAGTTATGGGTCTAGTTTAGACATTGTGGCCCCTGGGGGTAATACTGGAGTTGATCAAAATGGAGACGGTTATGTTGATGGGATTCTGCAAAACACTTTTGGCGACACACCAGTTGATTGGGCTTATTGGTTTTTCCAGGGGACATCAATGAGTACTCCTCACGTTTCTGGGGTAGTCGCTTTGCTTTTAGCCCAAGATTCTACTCGTACTCCAGATGATATAAGAAATATTCTTCAAACAACCGCCGAAGATAAAGGAGGTTCTGGCTGGGATCAATATTATGGTTGGGGATTAGTTGATGCCTATGCTGCTTTAACGTATGCACCGGCTGTTTCCATTACTTTGACCACCGATGGATTAGTTGAGTTTGGTGTTGTTGCTCTTGGAGTAATGGTAGATAGTTCCGGCGATGTTCAAACTGTAAGTGTGAATACAGGACCTGTTAATTTAGATGTCAAAAGTACGGTTTTTTCTGACAATGGAAATTCCTGGTCTTTAGACTCAACTAATGGAGCAAATCAAGTTAAATGGGAATTTTCCCCGGATGCCAGTACTTGGAATACTTTTTCAACTCCAGACATTCTTTATGATTTGGCAAATAATGTGGCTCAGGGGAACACTCAAAATCTATATTTAAGAATAACCATGCCTACTGCCACCGATTCTTCCGCTCAATATAGTTCAATAGTTACAATAGTAGCCACGACGGCTCCATAATGTATAATTAAATATATGAAAACAAATAAAATTTTACTAAGTTTAATCTTTTTAACAGTTGGTTTTTTGATAGCTCTGCCAGTTGTGGCCCGCATTGGCGTTGGAGTGAATCTCGGAAAAATAGAAATTGATGAACCCTTGAAACCAGGTGGAATTTATAATTTTCCCATTATCGGAGTAATTAATACCGGAGATGAGGCGGGGGATTATGAAGTTGAAGTAACTTATCATCAAGACCAGCCTCAACTTAGGCCAGCCCAAGAATGGTTCAGTTTTGAGCCCCAGCAATTTAATTTAGAGCCAGGCCAATCTCAAAGCGTGGCAATTAAATTAACCCTGCCGGTAAAAACAAAACCGGGAGATTATTTCGCCTATTTGGAGGCCCACCCAATTATTAAAGCCGGGCCGGGAACCACCATTGGAGTGGCTGCCGCCACCAAGACTTATTTCTCAGTCGTTCCGGCCAATCTCTTACAGGCAGTGATTTGGAGAGTATCTTCATTTTTTACAATGTATGCTCCCTGGACTTATGTCGTTTTATCAATAATAGCCGGGGCAATAATCATTACCATATTTAGAAAGTTTTTCGCCTTCCAAATCGGAATTAGAAGAAAATAATGCTGAATTATTTTAAAAAAACTACCATTTTTCTTTTAGCAGTTTTTATTTTAACTGCTGTTTTTTTCTCTGGCTCTGCCCAAGCCTCTTTCTGGGACATGATTAGAGCTTGGGTGACCATTAATCCTTTAGAGGTTGATATTTCTGCCCCCGAAGAAGCAGAAATAAACAAAGTTTTTAAAGTGGAGGCAAAATTAATTAATAAAGGAGAAGAGAAAATTGAAAATGCCAGAGGAGAAATTTTTCTTCCTTCAGGATTAACTTTACTTAAAAAATCTCCGATCCAAAAAATAGGAATAATTTCCGGCAAGAAAGAAAAAAGGGGTTCCTGGTCAGTGAAAGGAGAGGAACTCGGTTATTATCTTATTTCAGTTAAAGCTTCCGGGGAGATAGAAGGAAAAGAATTAAGCAAAGAATCAATCACCATCAAGGTAAAGATAAAAGAAAAAGCTGCTCCCGGGGAAAGACCCCGTTTTAATTTTTTTCAAAATATTTTCAATTTTTTCCAGAAGTGGCTCGATTCTTAAAATTTGACGGCGAATTTAGGTGGGCAGGAAGGCAATTTTCTGTTAAAATTAAAAATGTAAAATCCTAAAAACAAAATATTATGGCTAAGAATATTTGGGCTAACATATTAGAGGAAGGAGAGGAGATTAAATGGGGGTTTTCGGTGGGAAAAAAATACCGTCTATTACAAAGTCTAAAAATCGTCATACCTGGGATTCTAGTTATCTTTGCAGGCCTTTTGGGTATGCTGTTCTCTTTGCTCTTTACTGTTTTAGTTCTAGTGGGGATTTTCTTAACAGCTCTCGGATGGTTTGACTACTGGTATTTAAAAAAAGCTAATAATTTTGCTTTTACCAATAAACGTATATTATGCAGAAGGGGTTGGCTCGGCACTCGCCTTACAGTAGTGGGATATAAAAAGATTACCCATGTGGTGGTAGTGCAATCCTTCTGGGATAAATTCATAACCAATACGGGTTATCTTAAAATAGATACCGCAGGTATTTCAGGTACTGAAATAATTTTTTCCCATATAGAGGACCCTTATCTTATAAGAAAGAAAATGGAGGAATTAAGAGATTGATTCATTTTATAAGAAAGCGTTATAAATAAAAAAAATAAATTGATTCTATGAACTATGAAGTCTGATGAAGAATTGAAGAAGGCGTACCGATTCTATATTGGTAAGGATGGAATTATAAACCTCGAATTTTTAGTTTTATTGGATGATCCAAAGGATCGAGAGCGCATCGCAGAGCTTGTTGATGCGAGGGGCGACGCCATTCTTGCCAAGGATCCAGGTAGACAGTACAACTTTTTGATCGACCTTTCTCGTATTAAAAAGTTTAAACCCATGTCACCCAGAGAGCAGGAACGTTATATAAAGATGATAGCCAAACAACAAGTAAATAAGATTGCTTGTATTGGACTGAATCCTTTCTACAGAACGGTGGCGTATTTGATAGTAAAACTGTCCGGCAAATTGCCAAGGACGGGATTCTTTAATTCCAAAAAAAAGGCGGTGGTGTGGCTAAAGGAAAAATAAGTTTCCCTGCGGGGTTAGTGCCAAATTGGCGATTTTTATTTGAAAAGACAATTTTAATATTGACATATTTTTTAAAATATGTTATGTCGTAAGTGTAATAAGGTGAATTTCCCTGCGTCATCATACTAAAGGGGGAGTGTTCGTTAATAATTGAATATTCTGCACGAAACGCAAGAAACAACAGTGAGGAAAGGAATGGAACATGGTAACTCCTGAGGTTTCTCGTCCAAAAAGAAGCGGGACATACACCAAAAAAATTCAGATTAAGAGGTTTTCTCACAATCCCCTGATAGTTCCTGATCCAAATAGTTCCTGGATGAAAGTCGCCGTATTTAATTGCGGCGTAATCAAAGATGATAAAGATGGTTTTTATAAAATGTTATTTAGAGCCACTTCTCGCAAGGACCACCAATATTCTGATATTGGGCTGGCCTTGAGTGAGGACGGAAAAAACTGGTCTATCCATGATGAGCCGGTATTAAGAAGTGGCTTTAATCAATACTGTGCACGGGGAATTGAAGATCCGAGAATCATTCAATGGGTCGACGGATGGTATTATATCTTTACCGCCGTCAAATCTGCCACTGCCAAATCTGACAATGTGCGAGTGGGAATTTTCAGAACAAGAGACTTCTTTGAATATGAATGGGTAGGTTTTTCTTTTAATCGAGTAGACAGGAATACTGTGGTCTTCCCTGAACCAATAGGGAATTGCGCATTTTTGCTTCACAGAACGTATCCACATATCTGGATTTCAAGGAATGAAGACCTCAACCTTAATAACAACTGGCCGGATGGTCAGATTCTTATTAAATCAGAAGAATTATATCCAAATCCACGCAACGAAATTAAGCCCTGGAAAATTAGCATTGCCTCTCCACCAATCAAAACTCCAAAGGGGTGGTTATTGCTAATTAATACTTCTAGCAAAGAGAGTCGTTATGATGTGGAGAGGGTGGTATACAGCCTCGGATTCGCGGTTTTGGATCTACACGATCCAACCAAGGTAAACTATATTCATCCTGAGCCCATTTTGTGGCCCACCGAAGAATACGAAACTACTGGATGCGTGCCCAACGTATGCTTCTGTTGCGCAGCGGTAGATACCGGGGGAGATGACATCTATGTCTACTACGGCGGCGCAGATACCATTGTCGCCGGGGGCATACTTCCCAAGGAACAATTGGAAGGAATTTGTTACTAAATTATTAAAGTGGTCCATATCTGGACCACTTTTTGTTTTATACGAGAAAGAAAATATTTTTTAATTAATTCTTTTCACATATTCTCCGGTTTCTGTATTTATTTCAATAATATCACCTTCTTTAATAAAAAGAGGAACATTTATTTTAGCCCCAGTTTCTATGGTTGCTATTTTGGTTCCTGGCTGTGATCTATTGCCTTTTATACCCGGCGGAGCTTCAATAATTTTTAGTTGAATTTTTATCGGTAAGGAAACACTAATGACTTTGTCCTCGAAAATTATTGTGCTGACAACTTGGTTCGGTTTTAAGAACTGAGCCTGTGGGCCTATTTGTGTTTTAGTTAAATCAAAACGTTTGGCAGGATTATCTTTCTCGCAAAAGAAATATCGATGGCGATTCACCTTCTCGGAAGACGAAGTGCCAGAACCTTGTTTTCTCTCTTCTTTCGAAAATAAGAACCTGTCTTTGCCAGAACCTTGTTTTCTCTCTTCTTTCGAAAATAAGAACTTTACTTCAGTTTTTGAAAGATTGGCTTCTTCGGCAGTTTCGTTTTGATGAAAGTTTCTGGAAATAACATTGCCGGTAATAAGATTTTTAATTCTAGTTTGGATTATCACTCTTCGCTGAGCTTTCTTTAGAGGCTGAGCTTCCAAAATTTCATAAGGCTCTCCTTGAAGAATAATTTTCACTCCTTTTTTTAAATCAGCGTATGTTAACATAATTATTCTAATATTATTCCGACAAAATCAGGATGACCTCTTAAAAAATCTTCCGATCTTTGAGGTTTTTTACTTTCGGGCTGCAGTTCTTCAATAATCAGAAAATCTTTACCAGTTTGAACGGCAATTTTATTATTAGAAGCCTGAAAAGTTTTTCCCAAGGCGCCAAATGGACCATGAGAGCTCTGTATCAGAGTTTCAGCTTTTAGGATTTTAAATCTTATGTTTTGACCATTTTTTGGCCAGAAACAGAAACTTCCCGGCCATTTTTCGAAAGCTCTAATCTGCCTCTCAATTTCTTGAGCTGGTTTTTTCCAATCAATTCTTCCGTCCTCTTTTCTTATAATTTTAGTATAAGTTGCATCAGCTTCATTTTGGACGGCGGGCTTTATTTCTTCTTTTATCCATTTTGGAATAGTTTTTATCAATAGTTCTGCCCCTAAATTAGCTAATTCTTCCTCCAGTTTTCTATAAGTCCATTTCTCGTTTTTTATTCTTAATTTTCCGCCGGCTATAATTGGCCCATGGTCCATTTTGTTATTCATTAGTATTATTGTTGTTCCCGTTTCTTTATCTCCGGCCAGAATTGTAGATTGAACAGGAGAAGCTCCTCGCCAGCGAGGGAGTAGGGAAGGGTGAAGATTTAGAGAGCCATATTTTGGTATTTCTAAAATTTCTTTTGAAAGAATCTGTCCGTAAGCCGCAACAATGATTAGATCGGGATTTACTGCCGATAGTTCCCTTGCGACCGTTAATAGCTTTTTTGGCTGTAAAACTGAAATTTCATATTTTTCTGCCAGAACTTTTACTGGCGAAGGAGTTAAAATCTGTTTCCGGCCAACCGGTTTGTCGGGAGCCGTTACCACTAAAACAGGTTTAAGATTATCTTGAATCAATCCATCCAAAATAATTGCCCCAAACTTAGGAGTTCCAATAAAAATAATTTTTGGTTTACTGGTCATACTAAACATTATCACTAATTAGGAGGTTATTTTACAATTCGCCACTCAACTTCCGATTCTTTCCCGGCAAATTCTAACCAATTCCCGCCTTCATCAATGACATACCATTTCCTTTTGGTCTCTGACCAAACCATAGGGTTTTCTTGGAAATAGGGCTTCTTGACTATTTCTTTTGGTTTTAATTTGTCCAATTCCAGCCATTTTTTAAAAACGGTTTCAATGGCATAATCTAAATTTCTTGATGTTGCCCATTGAGCGACTTTACTAATAGCTTCTTTTGCTTTTTTTACAGAACCTGCCAATTCCAAGAGTTGTTTGGCCGGTCTGGTAAATCTTGAGTAAATTATTTTTTTCTTTTTGGCGTTTTTTTTAAGTTCCTTCAAAGAAAGACCTTTAGTTTCGAAATAATGAGTAATAATCTGCCGAATAGCAGTTTCCTCTTTTAACTCTTCAAAATATCTAATTTTCCCCTTTTTCAAGTATTCTTCAATTTTCTTGGCAGTACTTTCTCCAATCCTGGTTATTTTCTTAATACCTTTAATACCTTTTTCCTTATAAATCAAAGAAATATCTTTTTCCAAATTTTCCAGGGCTTTGGCCGCTCGACGATAAGCCGCCGGTTTAAAAGCCGTCCCTTTTACTTCCAAAAGCTTGGCGATTTCATTGAATATTTTAACAAGCTCTTTATTGGCCATACCCAGTAGAGGAATTTCGAATAGAATTTTTCTATTCCAATAATTTTAAAAATTTACGACCTTGAGTAGTTTTAAGATAATTTTCTCTTCTGAACCATTTTTTTTACTTAGGTTTTTATATAATAGATCTTCCTCCATAATCCATGGTCTTTCTGCTCTAACTATTTTAATTTTAACATAGATAAGGTATAATTTAAAGGTAAAAATAAAGATATAAAGACATGATCCATCGAATTTTCATAGCAGTCAACCTGCCAAAAGACATTAAAGAACAATTCTTAGCCCAGCAGAAAAGATTGGGAAATTTGCCAATCCGTTGGGTGAAGAAGGACAATTTACACATTACTTTAATTTTTCTTGGTCACCTTAAAGACGAAGAAATAGCAGAAGTATGCAAAACTACTAAAGAAATAGTTCAAAGAACTGCTCCTTTTTCAATAAAATTAAAAGAAGTTTGTTATGGTCCTCCGGGAAAAACTCCACCGCGAATGGTCTGGATTTTAGGCGAAAAATCTTTAGAATTAGCCAAGCTGAAAGATAATTTAGAAAAAGAGCTATTAACAATGCCTAATCTAAATCATCTTAAAACAGACATTCGGGCATTTTCACCTCATATTACTTTAGGAAGAATAAGGCAATGGGAATGGTGTCAGATTGAGCCAGAAGAGAGAATAACGGTAGAAGAAGAACTTTCCTTAAGCTTTGAAGTTAGGTCGATTGAAGTAATGGAAAGCCGATTAAAGAGGGGAGGGGCAGAATATATTATCTTAGAAGCCTGTCCGCTAAAATCATGATTTTTAACTTATAACCTATGAAAGTTCATTTTATTGGCATTGGGGGTATCGGTGTTTCGGCGTTGGCTCAATATTTCCTGAAAAAAGGAGACACAGTTACCGGCTCTGATTTGGTTTCTTCAGAAATTACAGACTTTTTGAGAAAACAGAGGGTTAAAATTTACATCGGCAAGCACAAAGAAACAAATATTTCAAAAGATATTGATTTGGTAATTTATAGCCCGGCTGTGAGCTCGAATAATCCAGAATTACTAAAAGCCAAGAGCTATAAATTAAAAACTAAGTCTTATCCTCGAGCCCTAGGCGAGATTACGAAAGGATATTTTACAATAGCTGTTTCCGGCACCCACGGCAAAAGCACAACCGTAGCAATGATTGCTTTAATTTTAATTAAAGCAGGTTTAAATCCTACCGTAATTTTAGGAACAAAGTTGAAAGAATTTGGCAACAGTAATTTTAGAATGGGCCAATTCCCCGGAGGAAAACCTCCCCATACCATCGCCTCCGGCGAGCTACGGGGCAGGTCGGTTTCTCGCCAGATAGATAAATATTTAGTCATTGAAGCCGATGAATGGCAGGCTTCTTTTTTAAATTATTTTCCCAAAATTATTGTTTTAACCAACATTGAAAGAGAACATCTTGATTATTTCAAAAATCTAACCCATATCCTTAGAACTTACAAAAAATATATCAGTCGTTTGCCAGAAGATGGAATCTTGGTATCCAACAGAAATGATGAGAATGTTTATCGATTAGCGACAAAGAACAGGAAGCCAAATATTTTCTATTCGCTTAAACAAAAAGAAGCAAAAAAAATGAAAAAGACTCTGAAAGTTTTCGGAGACCATAACGTCTCTAACGCTTTAGCTGCCTTGGCCGTTGCCAGGGTGCTGAAAGTCTCAGATAAGATTGCTTACGAAGCGTTGTCAGAATATAATGGGGCCTGGCGACGTTTCGAGGTTATACAAACAGATTTTGACGGACGGAAATTAACAATCATTTCGGATTACGCTCATCATCCAACAGAGATTAGAGCCACTCTGAAAGCTGCCAGAGAAAAGTTTAGAAAGCGGAAAATCTGGGTTATTTTTCAGCCTCACCAATATCAAAGGACTTATTATTTTTTTAATGAATTTGTTAAAGCTTTCGATTTAGCAGATGAAATTATTTTAACCGCAGTCTATGATGTAGCCGGTCGTGAGACAAAAAAAATTTCAAAAAAAGTGAGCATAAAAAAATTAGCCAGTTCCCTTAAAAAAAGAGGGGAGAGTGCCCACTTTATTGAAAATTTCCGGAAAATACCTCAATTTTTAAGAAAAAAAGTAAAACCGGAAGATATTATTTTAATAATGGGCGCAGGCGATATTTATACATTAGTTAATAAATTCTAAGAACTTTTTCTCCAGACAATAAAGTTCAAAAAAACAGAGCTGTAGTTACTTTAAAGGAGTTGACAGCCTCTAATAATAAAGAGAGAATAGAATAAAGGTTGATTTATTTTGTCAATTAAGTCCAAGTTTTTATCTGAAAGCAAAAATTTGGGTAAAACGTTAAACATGGTAGAACTTATTACTCCTATTATTGGAATAATCATAGCGTTGGTCATAATTGCAATAGTGGTTTATTTTCTGATAGTCAAGAGAAAAGGGAGAACGCCTAAGGGCCCAGAATTTCCTCAGCAGCCTTCAGAGCCTCCAACAATTTAAAAAATAGATTAATAAATAAACGAATTTTATGGATTTGCCATGAATTATTTTTGTTTTAGTAGTTATCGTTGTTTCGCTCGGTTACTGGCGGTATCGCCAAAAAGGAGTTAAAGCCGGTATTGAGAATAAAGCAGGAGAGGAAAAAGAATAAGTATTGCGTTTTATCAGTGTGGGGGGGGGATTGACCCCGTAGAGAAATTTTGACTGCTGCGGAACAGCAAAGCAAACAATTAGTCAAAATTTTTCTACGGGGTCAACTTTCTTTTAAGGATGGTTGAAATAGCTCATTAGGGAGGACAACGGACAAAAGGAAAGGAGGGCTAAATTGAACTCGAAGCCGAAAAAAGACCATAGTAATTTTTGGATCGGAATAGTAATAGGTTTCCTTGGAGGATATTTCTTGTGTCTTTTATTTGTAGGAAATCACAATAAGCAAGAAAAACCAAAGAAAATCCTTTAACAAAAAAGGAGAAGAAAATAATTGCGCGTTTTGGCTAAAGAGGACCCTGAGGTCCTCTTTTTATTTTTCCAACCAATTCCGCACTTTGGCTTTCAAAATACGCGGTAAATTGCTAAGATAAATTAGACAACAGCTTTATGGCAAAAATATTAATTGTAAACAAAAGAGACGAGATTATAGGAACCGAGGACAAAGAAAAATGTCATGACAATAATGGGATCTTGCATCGGGGTTTTTCCATTTTAATTTTTAATAACAAAGGGCAAATTTTACTTTCCAGAAGAAGTAAATTTAAAAGACTTTGGCCTTTATTCTGGGATAATGCCTGCAGCAGCCATCCTTTCAAGGATGAGAATTATGAGAGGACGGGAGAGAAGAGGCTTAAAAAAGAGTTAAGATTGACTTGCCCTCTTAGACTAATAGATAAATTCCAATATCAGGCTCAATATAAGAATACAGGATCAGAAAACGAAGTATGCGCTTTGTTAGTGGGAGAATATAACAAAAAAAAGATTAAACCTAATCCCGAAGAGATTGCTGATTGGAAATGGTTGGATGTTCCCGGGCTTCAAAAAGATATTGAAAATAGTCCTAGAAAATATACTCCCTGGCTAAAGATTGGTTTCAGAATATATTTGAAAAAGAAGAATATTTTAGGTGAAAAAATAGATAAAAAAAAGTTGAATTCGATTCTAATTAAACTCACAAAGACTGTTAATCCTGCCATTGAAAGAGTTTTGGTTTCTAATGTTGATAAAAAATTTAAAAAAATTGTCAGTTATCAGATTTCAACTGGCGGAAAAAGACTAAGACCGGCCTTGGCTATAATTTCCTGTAAGATGCTTGGCGGAAAATTAAAAGATGTTTTATATCCTGCCGCCAGCCTGGAAATTTTACACAATATGACTTTAATTGTTGACGATATAATTGATAACAGTAATTTAAGACGGGGAAAGCCAACCACTTGGGCAAAATTTGGAAAATCTATTGCCGAATGTATAGGAGTAAATTATTCAGCTGCTATTTTCCAGACAACAGGTAAATCCAAAAAATCAGCTCTGATATCTGAGCTTTTAGCTAAAACCTTAAAGATTGTTATGGGGGGAGAGATATTAGATATTTTATTTGAAAAATCAGGCAGAGAAAACGAGCTTTATGTTGTAAAGAATCGTTATCGAAAAATTACTGAAAAAGATTATTTTAAGATGATCGGTGAAAAAACAGCCTCTTTGTTCCGGACTTGCTGTGAATTGGGAGGAATAGTAGCTGGAGCTAAAAAGAAAGAGACAGAGGCCTTAAAGAAATATGGTTTTAACTTTGGGATGGCTTTTCAAATTCAAGACGATATTTTAGATATCTTTGGAAAAGAAAAATCTTTTGGCAAAAAGGTAGGTAAAGACATTGAAGAAAGAAAGGGAGGGAATATCGTTATTCTTTTATCCCTAAAAGAACTGAATACGGCCGGTAAAAATAAACTTTTTAAAATAATAAAAAAAAATAGAATTAATAAAAAGGATGTTAAAAAAGCAATACAATTAATCAGAGAAACAAATAGCAGGCAGAAAGCTTATCGGTTGGGCAAGAAATTTGTTCAAAAAGCAAAAGATTCTTTGGATATTCTGCCGAAGAACGAATGGAATACTACCTTGAAAAAACTGGCAGACTTTATTTTAGAAAGAGAAAAATAGACCCCGCACTTTTTGCTTGTAAAAGTACGGGGTAAACTAAATTATGGAAGATTTAGAAATTGAAGATTTTATTAATTTGGGAGTAGTTGCTAATAACAGGAAAGAGGTTTTGATAATCCGCCGAGTTATACAAGAAACCGGCAACGACGGTTCGATTTTAACCTGGGCTTTTCCCGGGGGCAGACAAAAACTAAAAGAGACCAGAACAGAATGCGTTAAAAGAGAGATATTGGCCGAGACCGGCTATGACGTTGAATCGATTAAAGAAATATCTTTAAGATCTCATCCTCACTTTGATGTTTTTATTGTGTATCATTACTGCAGGTTAATTAAACCAAAATCCATTGCCAAGCCTTCAGAACCCCACGAGGTAGCCGAAATTAAATGGGTCCAACCAGAAGAAATTAAAAAACTCTTTACAACCAATATCGATCCAAAGGTTGCCAGAGAACTCGGCATAAAAGGGGAAGAAGATTATTCAAAAAGAAAGAAATTCCTATAGACTTTACCTGAGCCTTAGTTTTTATATAAAATAAACAAAAAAGAGCGTCAAAAGGCGCTCTTTTTACCGGTAAATCATGCTTGATATCCCAAAAATCTTGCGTTATAATGAGCCAATGAAAAGAATTCTTAACAAAGAAACTCCAAAATACTTAGGGAAAAAGGTAAAAGTTGCAGGTTGGATTAATACCGTGAGATCTCACGGTAAAATCATTTTTGTTGATCTAAGAGACAGGTCGGGTTTTTTACAAGTAATTTTTACCCCTTCGACAAGCACTTCGGCCATGAGCTCAGTACCGAATGGCTCAGGGCAAGACCCCAGACAAGAGAATCTCTATGAGCTGGCAAAAAGCTTGAGATCAGAGTGGGTGATTGGTATAGAGGGTAAAGTTCAAAAGAGGCCACCTGGAATGGTAAATCCCAAAATTGAAACCGGCCAGGTTGAATTCAAACCCGAAAGGTTAGAAGTTTTTTCAAAAGCTAAAACCTTACCTTTTTCTATTGAAACTTCCGGTTACGAAATTTCAGAAGAAAAAAGATTAAAATACCGTTATTTAGATTTAAGAAGAGAAAGAATGAAAGAGAATTTAATCTCTCGACAAAGAGTAATTCAGGCAACGAGGGAATTTCTATTTAATGAAGATTTTATTGAAGTTGAAACGCCGATTTTAACCAAATCTACCCCAGAAGGGGCAAGAGATTTTCTAGTTCCTTCGAGATTACAGCCCGGGAGATTCTATGCCTTGCCTCAAAGCCCTCAGCAATACAAGCAGCTTTTAATAGTTGGCGGAATTGAAAAATATTTTCAAATAGCCAGATGTTTTAGAGATGAAGACCCTCGGGCCGACCGCCAGGCAGAATTTACCCAGATAGATATTGAGATGTCGTTTATTGAACAAAAGGATATTTTAAAATTGATTGAGAATCTTTATATTCATATAGTTAGAAAAACTTTTCCAGAAAAGAGAATTCTAAAAATTCCCTTCCCAAAATTAACTTATAAAGAAGTAATAAAAAAATACAAGACCGACAGGCCAGATTTAAGAAAAAATAAAAAAAATTCAGAGGAACTGGCTTTTGTCATAGTTTATGACTTTCCGATGTTTGAATGGTCAAAGAACGATAAAAGGTGGGTAGCTTGTCACCATCCATTTACCCGTCCTAAAGAAAATGATATCAGGAAAATTAAAGCAGACCCCGAAAAAGTTTTGGCTTTTCAGTATGATTTTGTTTTGAATGGCGCTGAAATTGGCGGGGGAAGCTTAAGATCTTACCGACCAGAAATACTTGAAGTAATTTTTGAAGTAATGGGTCACAAAAAACCAGAAATAAAAGAGAAATTTGGCCATCTACTTAGAGCTTTTGAGTATGGGGTACCTCCTCACGGCGGTATAGCCCTGGGATTGGAAAGATTATTGATGATTTTAAGAAATGAAAAGAATATTCGGGAAACGATGGCATTTCCAAAGACAGGAGACTCCAGAGACCCAATGATGGGAGTACCGTCAGAGGTTGAAAAAGAACAATTAAGAGAGTTGCATATCGAAATAAGAAAGAAGAAATAATATCGCAAAGGAGGGAATATTCTATGAGTAGAAATTTAAAGTTTTTTTTCATAGCTTTTTCGGCTAGTATATTTATTTGGGCAGGCATGAATATTTTGACTGACAATCTTGAAGATTTTTTATTTTCTGAAGTTTATCGTTTGTCTTCCCAACCATTATTGGCCCAAATCAATCTTCAAGTTTCCAGGAATCTGGACAAAGAAACCCCAGAGATTGAGGCTAAATCTGTTATTTCGGTTAAGATTGACAAACAAGGTAATGAAAAGATTATTTTTGAGAAAAATTCTGATGAAATTTTGCCGATTGCCTCTTTAACTAAATTGATGACAGCTTTTGTTGCTCTGGAATATTATGATTCTTCTGAAATGGCAAGAATTAGCAAGGAAGCTGTCGCCCAACCGGAAGATTTCGGCCAACTCAAAGTAGGGGAAAGATTATCAGTAGAAAACCTTCTATACATTACACTCATTGAATCGAGCAATGATTCAGCTTATGCGCTTTCAGAATTAATGAGCAAAGAAGCTTTTGTGGATTTAATGAATATCGAAGCTGAATATCTGGGTTTAAAAAATACTTATTTTACAGATCCTGCAGGCTACGATTCTGAAAATCACTCAACCGTTCAAGACTTAGTAAAGTTTGCCAGGTATTTACTGGATAAAAGACCAGAAATCTGGGAGATTACCGTAAATCCGGAGTTTGAACTTTATGATCTGGATGGTGTTTTTCATCATCAACTTCTAACTACTAATGAAATCATCAACGAATTCCCGGAAATAATTGGTGGTAAAACAGGTTATACTCTAGAAGCAAAAGGCTGCTTAATTTTGGTTCTTAAAGATAAAAGAACAGAAAATATTTTTATAAATGTTATTTTAAGATCAGATAATCGTTTTGAAGATATGAAGAAACTGATAAATTATGTCCGGTAGGAAATATTATGCTTTTTAATCAAGATATTTTTTTACTCTTAAATATAGTTAAGATTTTTGTATTGACGGCCACAGCTTTTGTAATAGCTATGGCCTTAACCCCCCTTCTAACCCATTTTTTATATAAATATAAGCTCTGGCGCAAAGAAGCAAGAGAAAAAACAATTACCGGCGAAGAAGCTCCTGTCTTTTTAAAACTTCATAAAGAACGAGAAACAAAAGTTCCTCGGCTTGGAGGGCTTTTAATCTGGGTAACCTGTCTTTTAATGGCAGTTTCATTTTTTGCAATTTCCAGATTTTTTGACAATTTTTGGGCTCAGAAGTTGAATTTCTTATCTCGTCCCGAAACCTGGCTGCCTCTGTTTACCTTGGTTACGGCCTCTATTCTGGGTTTCTTTGATGATATTTTTCAAGTTTTTGGCAAGGGAAAATATGTCGCTGGAGGGATCACTTTTACTAAACGGCTCTTGCTGGTTATCTTTATTGGCTTGATAGGGGCTTGGTGGTTTTACTTTAAACTTGGTTGGGACACTCTTCATATTCCTTTTGTAGGAGATATTACTATCGGACTCTGGTACATTCCTCTTTTTATTATTGTTATATTGGCTTCCTGGTCTGGCGGAGTGATTGATGGCTTAGATGGTTTGGCTGGAGGAGTTTTTGCTTCAATTTTCGGTGCTTTTTCGCTTATTGCTTTTGCTCAAGGGAAATTCGATTTAGCTGCTTTCTCGGCAGTAATCGCGGGCGCTATTTTTGCTTTTTTGTGGTTCAATATCCCTCCTGCCAGATTTTATATGGGAGAAACCGGAATGTTGGGGTTAACTACTACCTTGGCTGTGGTGGCCTTCTTAACAGATTCGGTGCTTGTTTTACCGATCATTGGAGGACTTTTAGTTTTAGAATCTGGCTCTGTAATTTTACAGCTTTTATCTAAGAAATTTCGGAAGAAAAAAATCTGGCTTTGCACTCCAATTCATCATCACTTTGAAGCCAAGGGCTGGCCTCCTTATAAAGTAACAATGCGGTTTTGGATTATTGGGGTAGTTCTGGCTATTATGGGAGTTACTGTTCGTTTGCTCGGTTAGCTCCTCAAATATCCCGGACAATTCGTTCAACGGACGGATGTCTCACCTGATCCACGGCAGGGCAGGTTTAAAAGGATACGCAAGAGTCCCGGCAAGGTACTACACCAGCAGGGCTCTTTTCGTTTTTAAAACCTATTTTTTGTTGAAAATTTATGTTATCTTGTAATTAGAATGAAGCTAAGTGATTTCAAAGGAAAAAAAGCGACAGTGATGGGATTAGGAATTATTGGCGGAGGAGTGGGAACGGTGAAATTCTTAGTGAAGGCCGAAGCCAAGGTTCTGGTTACTGATTTAAAGACAAGAAAAGAGCTGGAAAGCTCTTTAAAAAAAATAAAAGGGTTGCCTGCAAAATTGGTTTTAGGGAAACACAGACCCAGAGACTTTGTCGAAGTTGACTTAATCATCAAAAATCCGGGTGTACCAGACGATTCCCCTTATCTCAAAATTGCCAAAAAAAATAACATTCCAATAGAAACTGATATTGGCATCTTTTTTAAACTTTGTTCGGCTCCCATTATTGGGGTTACCGGCACCAAAGGCAAATCGACAGTTGTTACTTTAATCTACCGACTTCTAAAGAGTAAATATCCAAATATTATTTTGGCTGGCAATATCGGGACTTCACCCCTTGAGTCTTTAGAAAAGATAACTAATAAAAGCAAGGTAGTTCTTGAGCTTTCAAGTTGGCAGTTAGAAGGGCTAAAAAAACACAGAAAAAGCCCGAAAGTAGCCTTAATTACCAATATTTATCCTGATCATTTGAATCGGCATAAGAGCTTTGAAAATTATATCAATTCAAAAAAAATAATTTTCCTTTTTCAAAAGCCAAAAGATATTCTTCTTTTGAATTATGATAATTTAACTGTTAGGAAATTTTCTAAATTGGCGAAATCAAAAGTTGATTATTTCTCAAAAAGAAAAATATCTAAAGATTTAAAAAAAACTATTGGAAATTTAAATATCAAAGGAGAACATAATATTTCCAATATTTTAGCTGCCTTGTCGGTAGCTAAAATATATAAAATTCCCTTAAAGAATATCAAAAAAGTATTAAAAAGTTTCAAAGGAATTTCAGGCAGAGAGGAATTTATTGCCCGGGTTCAAGGAGTAAGATATTTCAACGATACCACAGCCACCATACCAGAGGCCGTAGTTTTAACGCTTAGAATGCTCTCCGAAAGATTTCCTAAATCAAAAATTATCTTGATTGCCGGCGGTCAGGATAAAAAACTGAACTATAAAAACTTAGCTAAAGAAATTTTAAAAAGAGTAGATCATTTAATTCTTCTTCCCGGAACAGCTTCTTTTAAAATTAAAAAAGAACTTAAGGCTTTAGAAACAGCGAAGAAATCTTCGTTATCAATTACTCCAAAAGTCGACTCGATGAAAAAAGCAGTAAAGACAGCTTCGAAGACAGCCGATAGGGGAGACATAATACTTTTGTCACCTGCTGCAGCCAGTTTTAATTTTTTTAATAACGAATTTGACCGGGGAGAACAATTCAATAAAGCCGTAAGAAAATTATGAAAACTCATCCACCCGACTATCCTTTAATCGGCACACTAGCCATTTTAATAAGTCTGGGCGTTCTAATTTTAGTTAGTGTTTCGGCTGTTCTTTCTCAAGAAAAGTTTGATTACCCGACCTATTATTGGTTTCATCAGATAAGTTATGGTTTAATCCCAGGATTAATTTTGGCTTTTTTAGCTTTTAAAATCCCACTATCTTTTCTTAAAAAATGGGCTTTTACTCTATTCATAATAAATTTAATAATTCTGGGATTGGTTTTTGCTCCTAAAATTGGTCTTCAGGCGGGAGGAGCATCTCGCTGGATTAATCTAGGGCCTCTTTCTCTTCAACCGGCTGAATTTTTGAAAGTTAGCTTTATTCTTTATTTAGCTGCTTGGTTCTCCAGCATAGCTAATCCTTCCGCTTTTCGACAAAGAAAACAAAAAGAATTTAATATAATATTGGGAGCTTTTCTGGTTATAATCGGAATTCTAAGCATATTTTTAATTTTTCAGCCCAATATTGGAACTTTAGGAATAATCTTTGCGGTTGCTCTCTTGATGTATTTTGCCGCAGGGACCCCCCTTTGGCATACAGCTCTTATAATCTCAATGGGCATAGGATTACTTTTTGCCTTAATAAAAATCGCCCCCTATAGATTGTCGCGCTTTTTGGTCTTTGTTAACCCAGAAATTGATCCTTTAGGAAAAGGTTATCAGATAAAACAAGCGCTGATCGCAATAGGATCAGGAGGAATTTTCGGTCTAGGGTTGGGTCTTTCCCGTCAGAAATTTGGTTTTTTACCTCAATCAATTGGAGATTCAATCTTTGCCATATTTGCTGAAGAGGGGGGATTTATCGGGGTCATCATTTTGATTTCTCTTTTTCTGTTTTTTGTCTGGCGAGGATTTAAGATTTTAAAAAAAGCTCCAGATAAATTTTCTCAACTAGCCGCCTTAGGTATTGTTTCTTGGATTAGTATTCAGGCTTTCGTGAACATGGGAGCAATGATAGGCATTCTGCCCTTAACCGGCATTCCTTTGCCGTTTGTCAGTTATGGTGGTTCACACTTAATAGCTGAATTAATTGGAGTAGGGATATTGTTAAATATTTCGAAAAACACATGATTACTCGGCAACGAAGTCTCAAAGTACCGAACTACAACTCCAAATCGCTTTCGCGATTTGGAGACCACACGAGGCCTCCAAAATTGCGAAGCAATTTTGGAGTAATAAAAGCTACTTTGAGAACTTGTTGCCTCGTTCATCCTCTATTCGTATATTCGTATTAATTAACCCTCCGGGGAGTCGCTCAATGCGACAGCGTAATTCGTAGGAATTTATGAAGATACTTTTTACCGGGGGCGGGACTGGTGGCCATATTTTTCCAATAATAGCTGTTGCCCGAGAAATAAAAAAACTTCAGATCTCCGCTCCCGAACAATCTAAAACAAAACTAAAATTATTTTATATTGGCCCAAGAGACCCTTTTGGGGAAATTTTCCTTTCTCAAGAAGGAATTAAGATAAAATCAATCTATGCTGGAAAATTTAGAAGATATCTTGATGCAGATGCTTTGGTCCAAAACTTTATAGATATTTTCTTTAAAATTCCAATAGGCATCTTTCAGTCTTTTTTCTATATTTTCTTTTTATCTCCAGACCTTATTTTCAGTAAAGGCGGCTATGGATCTTTGCCCCCTGTTTTGACGAGTTGGATTCTAGGAGTCCCAATTTTTCTTCACGAATCAGACGTAATTCCCGGTCTCTCTAATAGGATTTTAAGCCGGTTTTCCTCATTAATTTTCGTTTCTTTCCCGAAAACCGAGTATTTCCCGCTTTCAAAAACAGCCTTAGTAAGCAATCCGATAAGAAGAGAACTTTTAGATGGTTCTGTAAATGAAGCTAAAAAAGTTTTTAAACTAAGGGCAGAAAAAAACAGGCCTTTAATTTTAATTTTGGGTGGAAGCCAGGGAGCCCGGCGAATTAATGATTTGGTTTTGAATATTTTGCCTCAACTTCTAAATGATTTTGAAATTATTCATCAATGCGGCGACAAAAATTTCAAACAGGTTCGGGCTGAAGCTAATATTGTGATAAAAAAAGAACAACAAGAATATTATCATCTCTATCCTTTCTTAAGAGAAGGAGAAATAAAACATGCTTACAAAGCCTGTGATTTGGTAATCTGCAGATCAGGGTCAAGTAGTATCTTTGAGATATCGGCCTTCGGAAAACCCAGTATCTTAGTTCCTTTACCAGAAGCTGCCCAGAATCATCAGGCCAAGAACGCTCAAGTCTATGCCAAAACAGGAGCAACTTTAATAATCGAAGAGGCCAATTTAACTCCCCATTTTTTTCTTGATAGATTAAATTCTTTATTCTCTCATCCAGAAAATTTAGAAAAAATGAAAGAAGAAGCGATAAGATTTTCTCGGCCAGAAGCTGCAAAAAAAATTGCTCAAAGTATCGTTAGTTATTTATTGGGTTGAAAATGAAACTATGCCTGAAAAAAGTTTAGAAAATGAAATCCGGGTAAGATTCGCTCCGGCTCCCACAGGATTTTTACATATTGGGGGAGCTAAAACCGCTCTTTTTAATTATCTTTTTGCGAAAAAGAATAAAGGCAGTTTTATTCTAAGGATTGAAGATACAGATTTCGCAAAATCAAATCCCAGATTTGAAAAAGAGATTTTGGACAGTTTGAAATGGTTGGGCATTGAATGGTCAGAGGGACCCTACCGCCAGTCAGAAAGGCTGGACATTTATGCCAAATACTTAGAGGAACTTTTAAAAGAAGAAAAAGCTTACCATTGTTTCTGTTCGGAAGAAGAGTTAGAGGCTCAAAGGCAATATCGAATGTCGATTGGCCAGCCCCCACTATACGATGGAAAATGCCGTCAATTGACTGGAAAAGAAACAAAGAAGTATTTAGCCGAAGGCAAAAAATCTGTTATTCGGTTTAAAGTGCCGGTTAAGAAAATTGTCTTTCAAGATCTTATCCGCGGGCAGATAGAATTTGATTCTGGTTTAATTGGAGATTTTATTATCGCAAAAGATTTATCTCACCCTTTGTATAATTTTGTTGTAGTGGTTGATGACTACGAAATGAAAATAACTTATATCATTAGAGGTGAAGATCTTCTGCCCAACACACCAAAACAGATTCTGCTTCAAGGGGCTTTAAATTTTTCTCAGCCAAAATATGTTCATTTACCATTAATTCTTGGGCCCGACAGAGCTAAATTAAGCAAGAGACATGGAGCAGTGGCTGTTACAGAATATAGAAAAGAAGGGTATCTGCCCGAAACCCTGGTTAATTTTATGGCTTTCTTGGGTTGGAATCCGGGAATTGAGAGAGAAATTTATTCAATGCAGTCTCTGATTAAAGAATTTTCGCTTGAGAAATGTCAAAAAGGAGGGGCAATTTTTAATATCAAAAGATTGGATTTTCTAAATGGATTTTATATCCGCCAAAAATCTATTGAAAGATTAACTAAAATCTGCCTGCCTTATTTAATTGAGGCTGGGTTTATTAAGGCACTAAAAAATAATCCTGGTAATCCGGGCAGTCCGGATAATCCGGAAAAATTAAAACTTTTTGAAGAAAAAAAACCAAAATATAAAATTAAAGAGACAGGAGAGATTATTGAGTTAAATTATCTGGAAAAAATTATTGCTATTTATCAAGAAAGACTGAAAAAAATATCAGAAATTGTAGATTTTACTAGCTTTTTCTTTAAAGATAAATTAGAATATCAAAAAGGTCTTTTAAGGTGGAAAGAAGCATCGGATAAAGAAATAAGAAAATCCCTTGATAAATTAGAGAAGATAATATCTAAAATTAAAACAGAAGACTGGGATAAAGAAAATTTAGAAAAGCAAATTATGCCGGAAGCAGAGAAGGCGGGGGACAGGGGATACATGCTCTGGCCTTTCAGAGTAGCTTTAACCGGTAAAGAGGCTTCGGCGTCTCCCTTTGAGATTGCCGAGGTTTTAGGAAAAGAAAAAACTCTAAAAAGAATAATCAGAGCACATAATATATTATGTGCTTGACCGAGCGCCGAAGCACATAACTAACATTTTATGTGCTTGGTGCTTTGGAAGAAGCAAAAAAATTAATAAATAGAAAATAATGAATAAAGAACAAAGAATAATCAATAATGAGTCTCGCTCCCCGTTCCTTGTTTTTTGTTTTTTGTTTTTTGTTTTTAGTTTACTCCTGCCAAGTTTCGCTTTGGCTCAAGACGTAAAGCAGTCGCCGAAGGTGCCAGAGACTTTTGAGGAAGTTTGGTCTTTTGTTAAAAAAATCATTGAACCTTTACCAAGGGCCGTAAAGGGAGTTTGGCAGCAAGCTGTAGAGATTTGGCAAAGAATGGCGAATTGGTTCATAGACATCTGGGATTCTAAAATCTGGCCCAAGGTTGATTGGATATGGCAAAAGATTTTTGGTATTTTTAATAAAGAAGTGGAAAAAAGAAAAGAAGCAATACCCAGGGAGTTAGAAAAAGAAAAGCAGGAAATAAAAGAAGAAGTTTCCAAAGCCGGCAAAAACTTCTGGGAAAGACTAAAAGGCTGGATAAGGAAATAAAGGGTTTCTTAAATTTGCCCTCCCAAATTCGCCGCAGAGGCGAACTTAGGCGGGCTTGACTTATTTATTGAGGTTGTTAAGATATAAAATCATAGGCAGGAGGGTCTGTACCTTCCTAATTGAATAGAGAGTAGCTGCGAAAAAGGCGAACAAGGAAAGGAGAGAACGATGGGAGAAGATATTCGGCTTCTGTCAACCGTTGGTTCGGTTTACTTTTTTATTAGACAAAAAAATCAAAAAGGAGAAGAACCAACAGTTTCTCAGATTGGCGATGCCTTGGGTTTGACCAGACGAACTGTCTGGGGATTTTTTGACCATACATGTCTCTTAATTCAAGGGGAATATATATCTTTTAAAAAAATAGGTAGAAAACACTATCACTCTGCCAGCCGTAACCCTTTAGATATTATACAAAATGCAGACAATAATTCTCCCGAACGCCAATTTTTCACCACAGAAGGTTTCACTCTGCTTTATATTATAAAAAACCCTGGCTGTACCATAAAAGATATTGCCGAAGCAAGATACTTAACCAGAAGGTCTGTTTGGGGAATGGTGGGTAATCTTCGGAGAGCAAATTTGATTCGCATAGAAAAAGAAGGAAGGACACATCGCTACTTTTTTAACGCTAATCAAGATCTTATCTCTAGATTAGAAGAGGAAACGTTAAGAGCGGTGAATCATTGAAAAACCAATCTTTTTATAGCCTCTGGCTTATGCCAAGAGGCCTTTTTGTTTGTTTCTTGGCCCCCCACCAGTCCCAGCCAAGGCATGATGAATTTAAAAAAGCCATAAGGCGAAGCCGCCTATCGGCTTAAGTCGTTGTAAGTTCAATAGACTAACCTAGGATTGGTGGTGGGGTTGACTAAAAATGTAGAAGAGCTATAATTAACTTGGGAGAGAGAAGGTGGTTCTTGACCTCCCTCTTCACGCGGAGAGAGAGCTATCACCTTCACCCAAGGTGCCACGGGAACGCACGTGACCTGCTGTGTTCCCCCCATAACCCTGCCACTTTCTCTCTCCTACTAGTTCTTTTAAGAATGATTGCAGGAAAGGAGGTAAACCGAATTGATAAATGTTTTCAAGAAAATCATAGAACTGATTAGGAAGGATCCATGTCTTCTTCACCTTCCTTTGCTTGCAACTCTTTATGCAGAAGCTCCGGTTGGAGAACAGCCGGAAGACGCACAAGGGCACATTGCTCAAGAGCTCATCATAAGATGAGCTCTTACTATTTTTGCTCCGTCTCTAACGCGGGTTTTTTGTTTCCAAAGAAATGTTTTGCCTCCACATAAAATGTTTTTCGGGCTTTTTATATTGACAATCGTCCAGATTAAAGATAAATTGAATGCGGATGGGGTTGGAAGGTCAAGGAATCGAATAGGCAGTAAGGTTTATCCGTGGCGACCAACCAACTTCATCCTTTCAAACCCCTGAACGAGATTTTTCTCTACTACGGGACAAGGAAATCAGTACATTCCCAACTTGGAGGTGGAGAATATGACGGCAATAAGGAATATATTGAAGGCTATTACAACGTTTTTAAAGAACTGGCGCGGAAAACCTTGCATAATGTGTAACGGTACAGGTAGATTAAATGTAAGCTGCGAACGCAGCGGCGTGCCTGATAATTGTCCTGAATGTATCTTTAGCCAATGTGTGTATTGCGATGGATTAGGAAAGATAAAGTACAGTATTTACATCCCTTGGAGTAATGGTCTGGGCAGCTATTTTTGTCTATGAATAGTACCTTAGTTAATTTTGCGTTTTAAAACTCGCCATTCCGGCGAGCTTTTTTTTGTCCCATTGAACAAATTCGTCTTTTTCTAAAAATAGGAGAAGAGCAAGAAAAAACCCAGCGTGACGCACGCTGGGGTAAAAAATCAACCATTAATTGCACGAAGCTTATCTCGATTTTATCTTCTTTACCAAGTCAATCCAGATTTTTTTGAGGTTCCTGGTTATCGCTTTCACATCCTCTTTTTTAATCTTTTTCGCCTTGGTATAAGAATTGACCATCGTTTCCACAATATCTTCATATTTTCCTTGAGTTAGCTTCTTGGTTCTTCCGGCCTGTCGAATTATCTCCTTCTCCATCTTTTGGGCAATATTTTTCAGATCCTTCCTTAGTTTTTTGCCAGCCTTGGGAGCTAACAGCATTCCGGCAAGCACACCCAAAATCGCGGCTGCCAATATTTTTTTGCCTGTTCCTTTTTTTGTGGTTTTTTGGACTGTCATATTGTTAATATTTATATTTATTATTTTCTTTTTTTTCTGCCGATTATTGTCTTTTTAAGCATTGCTATTAGAGCTGTAATTAAACCTGCAAATTGCTCACTTTTTTCGCGAAATCGGTAGGTTATTTTTGAAATATCTCTAAGGATTTTAATTAAATAGTAAAATGTGACACAGATAAATATTGCGATAATCAAGAAAGAGATGGAACCTATAATATCAAAAATAGTTTCTATTGTCATTTTTGTCTTCCGTTTTAATTATAGGAAAAATATATAAAAAAGCAAGTAAAAATCCAGGATAAGGCTATATGAAAAAGCGTACAATCTATGCCAGATGTATGGGCTTCTAGCATCTATGGATTATATGATATTATAAGGTTGCTTTATAGTCCACGCGCAAAATAATTAAATAATATGCTGATTGACGACGTCAAAATTAGGGTGAAAGCTGGTGACGGCGGCAGGGGGGCCGTGGCTTTCAGTAAGGTTAAAATGACTCTCGGGCCTACCGGTGGGGACGGCGGTCGGGGAGGCAGTGTTTATCTTGAAGGGGTTTCTGATCTAAGTGTTTTGAATCAATTTCGCTACAAAAAAGAACTGTCAGCTGAAAATGGGGAAAACGGCAAAAAGGGATTCAACGACGGCGCAGACGGTAAAGACCTTTTCTTAAAGGTACCCGTGGGTACGGTCATTCATAATTTGTTCTTGAAACAGGATTCAGAAATTGTTTTTGTAGGGCAGCGTTCATTGATGGCTGAAGGCGGCAAAGGAGGGCGGGGCAACTTTAAATTTAGATCATCTATTAATACGACTCCCAGGGAATTTGAAGAAGGTTCTTTGGGGCAGGAATACGAATTGAGATTGGAATTGAAGATGATAGCTGATGTTGGGTTTGTCGGCTTGCCGAATGTCGGTAAATCCAGTTTATTAAACGAGCTGACCAAGGCTAAAAGTAAAGTGGCTAATTATCTTTTTACGACCCTGAATCCCAACTTGGGAGTTTATTACGGGCTCGTTTTGGCTGACGTCCCGGGCCTTATTGAGGGAGCTTCTTTAGGCAAGGGTTTAGGCATTAAATTCCTTCGGCACATTGAAAGAACAAAAATCCTTTTCCATTTTATTTCGTCTGAATCCCAAGATCCTTTGGCAGACTACAAAACCATCAGGAATGAACTTGAGGTTTACAATAAGGAGCTTTTATTAAAGCCGGAATACGTTTTTCTGACCAAAACCGACTTACTGCCCGAAAAAGACATTAAAAAGAAAATGGCCCTCCTCAAAAAAACAGGAAAAGAAGTGCTGGCTGTCTCTATAATAGACGAAAAAAGCCTGAAATTAGTTGAGGGAGTATTGCGGGAAATAATCAGGCAAAAGCAGGTACATTAAAAATACGTGTTGCTGTTTTGGTCGGTACGATAATTTCGTGCCGTTTTTTTTAGTTTCTGTCCTGTGAGCGTATCGGGGAAATAAAAAAGCCTCCTGACGAGTGTCGGGAGGACCTTGAGCCGGATTGCGGTTTATATCGGATTAATTAAAAGAACTTCTACCAAGAACCTATAAAGTAATTAGGTCAAAGATTACGATGGCTACCCTTGGGAGTTATCGGCACCCCTTGAGGGTTTGGTTTATTTTCGCATTTTGGACAATAAGGAACCATTTCATATTCGCACTGACCGTGTCCAGAAAGTGGAGTCGGACCATCCCAAACAGGATGAGCTATTTTTTCGCCTAAAATTTCTGTGCCACAGGTATGTGTATAGCACTTGTCTGGCTTTCTAGTACTCTCGGTTAGCACCAACCATTTTCCATCTTTGACTTGTCCACTTTGCCGTTTGTTTTCGGTTGTCTCTGCCACCTTTTTAACCTCCTTGAAAGTGCTGTCCTTCCTCTACGATTTTATATCATAACAACCTCAATAAATAAGTCAAGCCCGCCTAAGTTCGCCTCTGCGGCGAATTTGGGAGGGCAAGCCCAATAACTCCTTTTGAAAACAAAAAGGTCTCTGAGCGAGACCTTGAAGAAGGATTGAATAGTAAGTAAAGAACTAGAAATTATTTATTCGTCGGGTTCTTCTTCGGTTTCTATTAGTATGTCAATCTTTGCTATATTCCCTTTAGGAACAAGAACTGTCCCTACATTTTCTAGGGTGACAACAAGATCCTCACCCCCCTCATCAACCGCTCTCTCGACGCCTTGTAAAACTGCGCCGCCGCATAATAAAATCTCGTTCGCCATTACTACCTCCTTGTCGTTATGGCGACAAATGTACTATTTAATTCGATATTATTACATTTCTAGTTATTTGTCAAACAAAAACCCATCTAAAAGATAGGTAGAAAGTAAAAGGGCCACCGTTGTTGTTATGGGTGACCCTATAGGTGAGGACATAAGTCCTCGAAAAGTGCTGTGCCGAACAGATGGCAGGTATACGCGCGGATGATCTGGTTGATCTAGTGCGCCCAAGCTGGCCGGCGCCTGCGACAGCTCCACCATCTTGGGCTATTGGCGAACGTCTCCTTTCATCTGTCCAGCAAGCTGACCACCTTTTCAGATGAACAATTTGCTGAATAGCTGACAACATTTTTTCAAAAAGAACGAATATCAGTCAATAATAGCATTATACTCCCATACTTTGAATTTGTCAAGTTTTTCACGAGGGGCAACAACTCTCGGGCATTAAATCCTTGCCTCCATCTCAAACTTAAGCCAATGGTTCGATAGGCTTACCACCCTGAGCGGAGTCGAGAGATTAGCAGACCATTATCCATGGCTTCTTAGGTTACAAACGGCGAGCTACTATTGGTCATTAAGAACAAAAAAAGCCAAGTCGTATTGGTGACTCAGCTTAAAGCTGGACCAGCCATGGTCTCCCTTTACGGTTTTCGCGCACAAAATCCAGAAGCAAACTTTCTCTGAACAACTTTTTTGTTCTTCTTATGCTTGCTTCACGAGAAATTGGAACTCCCATTTTTATTCCATAAAAGAATAATTCTGTTAGATCTTCATCTACAAAAACTTGAATGCCTTGCTTGTGGGCAAACTTGGCAATTTTTTCTACGCAATCAGAAAAATGGAATCCGTTAACAATCAATTCATCAATTGGGCCAGGACATAATTCAAGAATGTCGTTTTCTTTGGGATATGTTTGATTATCACAATGATCAGCGAATGTTACTCCACAGGCCTCTATAGTATAGCTTTCTTCAAGTGAAAAAATATCCCACTTCTGAGAAAGGTCAGGTTCTTTTTTTTCGCTTGGTTTAGAAAAAAATACACAAACTACTTGGAACCCTGGATATCTTTCTCGCACAATCTTTTTATAGAGGGCAGCAAATTTTTTCTTTACGTCGGGCGGTTCTTCGCCAATGAAAACATCTATGTAGGGCTGGATTAGATAAAGCAACAAGAGGTATTTCACTTTTCTTACCCCCTTTTCGGTCTAAGCTGTAAAGGTGCTATGTTTGGATTTTTAGCCTATCATGTTAAATAAAAGAATTCAAGCCCGAGGCAAGCCGGAAAACAAAAAGGCCTCTTAGCGTGAGCCAGAGGCTTATATATCGAATCGGGATTGCCTGTTTAAGAATCTTTCTATTTTCGCCAGTCAACACCCCGTTCTTTTAGAATCTCATTCAGGATGTGTTCATTGGAGTCAATGGGAGGAGCCTCAAAGAATGAATCTGAAAGTTCTTCCTCGTTGGTTGACCTAAGAACAGCCAGTCTATTTTCTTCTATCGCACATTTCATTTCCACCAACTTCTCTGTAGGCAGTTCAGATAGCTCTTTCTTTTTGGCATGATGTTTTTTTACTCTTTCTATCTGATGGGGAAATCCACTGTAGGTAAAATGCAAAATTGTTCTAAGTTCTTTTTCAGACTCAAGTAATCTTTCAATCTCGGGGTCAGTTAGATTGATTGGGTTACCAAATAGTAACATCCATAATTCTTTAAGGCGGGTTTTCTTTTCTATTTCCGATGGGCTTTGAGCCATCTTTGATTCCCTTCTTCTTGGGAATGTGCTGTTTATTGCTACTTAACCATATTACATCCTTAATGATTTGTCAAAAAAAAGGCCACCGATGTTGTTGTTGGTGGTGGCCCTGCGATGTGGGACATACGTCCCAAAGAGCTTGTCGTAGAAAGAACTGTAAAGAGTTGATAGGAGAGAGAAAGTGACCAATGACCAGAGGGAGGTCATTCGTCCCAGGCCGCCCCAGCCTGGGTTGTTCGCGAAGGTAAAAGCGACCACCTCCTCTCTCCTGAGTTAATGATAATTCTTCTACAGCTTTAGTCAACCCCCCACCACTTTTTTAGGTTTGAGATAGAATGTAAACATAAAAGATAAAAAGTGGTAGGGGATCAAGAGAAAAACAAAAAAGGCCTCTGGCTTGCGCCTGAGGATATGAACGAAAGCTCTCTAATCGGTTACGACGGAACAGTGTCGAATTCCTCACTACAATCGCCGCAGAAATATGGCTTTTCATTCTCTGTTATTTTTTCAACAGCCAGTTCTGGTGTCGGACTTTGCATCAAAATGGCAACTATACCCACGAGCTTTTTTCGGTCAATAATGTCTCCTCCACAGTGTGGGCACTTTCCTACTACTTCGCTTCCTTTCATTGTTTTTACCTCCGTTGTATAAGGGCTATCTATTGATATCTAACCATATTATATTTTTAGTGATTTGTCAACGGTTGCACGTCGTTAAAGCCCTAATAATTTTTTAGCTTGTTCCCGCTATGGTATTTTTTGTGGATTTGTCGGTAGACAGATATCGATAGGCGGGGTGGGGAAGGAATTTGATTTTTTCCAAAAATAGGGCTATTTTGAGTTGACAAATAACTAAGGATGTAATATAATTAAAAATCGTTAATTAGTTCATTCATTCCTAAATAAGGAGGGGAAACGTGGACAGAATCGACCTAACCGAAATTTCAGAAGAGATGAAAGCCGCAGAAAAACTGGCAGCAACCAACAATATTGCTTTGAGTCTTTCTGATCTTCAAGTTGTAACGTTCGGCGATCCCTTTGGAATACCAAGCGATCTTTGTAACCGTGAGGTCTCGATCGTAACTCCAAAGGGAAGATTTATTTTTCTTCAAAGAGAAAGATTTCTTCAAAGAGGATCCCTATTTATCTGGGTTTCAGAACAGCTAACTTTTGAGCCAACAGAAGGTCAACGGCAAGTTCTACAAGGAGAAGATCTTCAAAAACTTTTGAACTAAGAGACATATTCTGTACAAGCCTCGGCTCAGCAGAGCATCGAGGCCTTTTTGTTTACCCTGAGTTTATCGAAGGGTTTGACAAATAACTAAGGTTGTAATAGAGTTAAGCAGTTCTTCGTTAGTTCGTTCCAAACTAGGAAATGAGGACAATGGATCAAAGTATAGAGAAGAGAAGTATCGCCCTAAGAATTATTTTTTTTGTGGTTGTTATGAGTATGTTAAATATCTTTTTTGGTTCCATTTTCTTGCATTTTATTATGGCAGTTAGTATGTGGATAGCCTCGTTCACCTTTTGGTTGCAAGAAGGCAAGAGAACCTTCATTTTACTATATGTATTATTATCGTTTTTTATAACGATTACAATTTTTACGACGGGGTATTAAAGAACCTTCACATACAATACAAGGTTTTTTTGTTCTTTCCATAGCCTCAGGCACCAGCCAGAGGCCTTTTTGTTTTGACAAAAAACTAAGGATGTAATAGGGTGAAGTATCAAATAGCTCTTATACAACCTGTGGAGGTGAAAACAATGGCAAAAAGAACAACAAGTGCAATAGTTCTAAGTGCTCGTCGTTCTGCCAGAAGAAGAAGCGGAACACACTCGATTTCAGCTTTCGTTGAGACTATTCGTAGAGTAGACCCAAAAATGGAAAAGGAAAGGGGAAATAAAACAAGAATCGTAGGAGAAGTTCGGCTTAGAGGCTCCATAGCAACAGAAAAAGCACCAAGGGTAGCACGATTAGTAGAAGAAGAATACTATTACAGACTATTGATAGGGAATAAATCAAAAATGAGTTTTGGCGGATGGCCATCTCGACACCTTACTATTTGCAAAGAGGAGCTTCCTGCACTAAAAGAACTTTTCGCAGCCCTCTAATCAAGAATTCCTTAGCCTCAGGCACCAGCCAGAGGCCTTTTTTGTTTCCCTGATACGTATAATCATGATGTGCGTCGCATAACGCATCTTGTGCGACATTTCAAGAAAATGTCGACAAATGTCGACAAATGTCGAGTATTTAGATCTTTGATAAATAGACAAAATAATCCAAAAGTGGCAAAATTAAGGTAGATTAATTAAAATAACCTTATGAAAACTAAATCTTTAAATACATCTTTCCTTAGAGCAAACAAAGCAAAGAAAGACGAGTTTTATACGCAGCTTTCTGATATTGAAAAAGAGGCGAAGCACTACAAGGACCAATTCCGTGGTAAAGTTGTGTACTGTAACTGCGATGATCCGTTCGAGAGCAACTTCTTTAAGTATTTTGCTGCTAATTTCAACGCGCTGGGGTTAACAAAACTCATCACTACGAGTTATGTTAAATCGCCGATTGCCGGCGGGCAATTGCCACTGTTTGAGGTGGAAGGACTAAAGCCGACGGGCAAGGAGCCGTTCAAAATCGAAATCAAAGAAGTGTCGGATATCGACGGCGATGGTGCGGTAAACCTCGACGATGTAAAGTATTTACTAAAGCACGACAAAAACACCGCAACCCCCTTAAATAGAGAAGGTGATTTTCGAAGCGATGAGTGCACAGAACTGCTCAAACGAGCTGATATAGTGGTAACAAACCCCCCGTTTTCACTATTTCGTGAATACGTTGAGCAACTTATGGAATACAACAGAAAGTTTTTGATCCTTGGTAATCAAAACGCCATTACGTACAAAGAAATTTTCAAACTAATTAAAGAAAATAGGTTATGGCTTGGATATGACAATGGCGGCACAAAGTGGTTTCAAGTTCCCGAGAACTATGACATACAAACTGAGTCGAGAATAAAAATTGAAGATGGTGTGAAATATTTTAGCATGGGCAATATCGCGTGGTTTACAAATCTTGATACAACAAAACGTCACGAAGAACTTACTTTGTATAAAAAGTACAGCTCAGAAGAATATCCCAAGTATGACGACTATGATGCTATCAATATAAATCGGTATGTTGATATTCCAATGGACTACAAAGGTGTAATGGGTGTTCCAATTACATTTGTTGATAAATATAATCCCAAGCAGTTTGAGATTATCGGCATAGACAGGTATGTCGAAGACAATCCAAATTACGGAAAAAGGTTTACGATAGACGGCAAAGAAATCTACGCGCGCATTTTAATTAAAAATAAAAAATAAAGAATTAGTATGAAAATTAAACTACACCAAATTTCAATACGCGAAGTGATCGAGGACTACAAAGACAGTGCCGAAGAAGGTGTTGTGGCTTATGGTGATAAACTCGATATTCGCCCAAAATATCAACGTGAATTTATCTATAACGATAAACAACGCAAAGAAGTTATCGAATCCATACGCAAGAATTTTCCACTCAATGTAATGTATTGGTTGAAAAACAAAAATTGTTTTGAGATGCTTGATGGTCAACAGCGCACCATTAGCATTGGGCAATATGTGAACGGAGATTTTTCACTGGATAATCTCTATTTCCACAACTTAACTGGCGAAGAAAAAAAACAGATTTTGGATTATAAGCTCATGATTTACATCTGCGAGGGCACAGACAAAGAACGCCTTGATTGGTTTAGAATTATCAATATCGCCGGTGAAAAACTGACCGACCAAGAACTGAGGAATGCAGTTTACACTGGACCATGGCTCTCCGACGCTAAATTAAAATTTAGCAAAACAAACTGCGCTGCGTATCTGCTGGCAAATGACGGTGGGCAATTAGTCAGCGGTAAACCAATCCGACAAGAATATTTGGAAACTGTTCTTTCGTGGATCAACTATGGAAAAATTGAAGATTACATGGCCAAACACCAACAATACATGAATGCCGACGAGCTGTGGGACTATTTCCAAAATGTAATAGCGTGGGTGAGGAAGACTTTCACGAATTATCGCAGAGAGATGAAGAGCGTGCAATGGGGTGAACCATACAATCAATTCAAAGACAAAAAACTAAGTGTCGATAAACTAGAAACCGAGATTGCTGAATTAATGCAAGATGAAGACGTAACGAAAAAACCAGGCATTTACCCTTATGTATTGACTAGACAAGAAAAATATCTCTCAATACGCGCGTTTACTGACAAAATGAAACGAGAGGCGTATGAGAGACAAAAAGGTGTCTGCACAAAATGCAAGAAGTATTTCGAAATAGAAGAAATGGAAGCTGACCACATAAAGCCTTGGCATGAAGGTGGAAAAACTATTTCAGAGAATTGCCAGATGTTGTGTAAACAAGACAATCGAACTAAATCTGGAAAATAAAATTATGGAAAATGAAGAAAATTAAATTACAGAAAATTGAACAGAGTAGAGGTCACTCATTAGGACGGTTTTTTGATTATGAAAAAATGTAAGTTTTATAAAAACGGTAATTGCGTAAATAATAACGATGGAATATGTCAAAAATATAAATCTAAAAATGACGGGTTGGCTTTGCGTTGTTCCGGTTATTGGTCAAAGGATAAAATTGAACATTTGAAATATTTCATTGATATTTTTTCGGGGGCGATGAAAAAGAAATGGCCAAAACTTTATTATATAGATTTATTTTCGGGCCCAGGAAAGTGTATTATTAGAGAGGGATTAAAAGAAATAGATGGAACCTGCCTAGAGGCAATAAATTTAAAGAATAAATTTACAAAATATTTTTTAATAGACAAAAATCCAGTCTGTATAAACAGCTTAAAACAAAGAGCAAAAGAAAAAAACAGTGTAGAATATTATAACGAAGACTGTAATTTGGCTATAGGAAACATTATAAAAAAATCTATTTCTGATAATTCTTTAAGTTTAGCCGTTATAGATCCCGACAGTTTGCAATTTCATTTCAGTTCTTACAAACAATTAGCAAAAAGGAAGATAGACTTAATAGTGAATTACCCAATAGCTTCTGTTGAAAGAGCGGTTTCTGCTGCCTTAATTAGAAAATTAAATTCTAAGAAATTAGATAAGTTCCATCCTGGATGGAAAGACATTGCTAATAAAAAAACCTGGGGAAATAGTAAAGAAATAAATATCAGAAATTTATGTAAGAATTATATCGATATGATAAAAGGTTTGGGTTATTTCTCGAGTCCGTCACTGGTCATATTTAAAAATATTAAAAACACCTCCTTATATTATTTAATTTTATTCAGTAAACACGAAAGGGGGATCGAATTCTGGGAGAAAAAAACCAAAGTCTTCAGGGCGAGAAATCCACAGAAGGCTCTTTTTGATATATAATAATAGTATGCAGAGAATCATTAGAAAATCTCTTTTATATAAAAGCGGGGTAGAATACGCTGATTATTGCATTAATCACGTTGAGGGATGTTCTCATGGGTGTACTTATCCTTGCTATGCAATGCTGATGAAAAAAAGGTGTGGGATCATTAAAAATTACAAAGAATGGATAAGACCTAAAATTGTTAGCAACGCCTTAGAATTATTAGATCTAGAAATTCCGAAATATAAAAAAGATATAAAATATGTCTACTTGTGTTTTTCGACAGACCCTTTTATGTATAAACAAAAAGAAGTAGTAGATCTTAGCTTAGAAATTATCAAAAGATTGAATGAAGACAATATAAAAGTGGTAACTATAAGTAAAGGTATATATCCTAAAATTTTGACTAAAAAAAATATTTACGGCAGGGATAATGAATACGGTTCGACTATAATCACTTTGTCTGAAAAATTCAGAAGAAGTAAAGAGCCATTCGCTGTGTCGATAGAAAAAAGAGTAAAAACCCTTAAGTTCTTACATAATAAAGGTTTGAAAACTTGGGTAAGTATGGAACCTTATCCTACGCCTAACCTTATTGAACAGGATCTAACCAAAATATTGGAAAAAATAGCTTTTGTCGATAAAATAGTTTTCGGTAGATGGAATTATAATGCCTTGACTACTTATTTTGATAGTTACAAAACATTCTACAATGATTGCGCCTACAGAGTTATAAAATTCTGCGAGGAGAAAGGGATAGAATATCACATAAAAGAAGGGACAGTTGATAGAAAATATTTCAGAAAGAGCGAAAACTACACGAATAGTTATAAGAAAGTGCTTTCAAATTACTGCCCGGCTTAGAAGAAAAAATCGAAGAATTAATTTAGAAATAAAATCATGAAAAAGCATATAGAAAGAATAAAAAAAGTTCCTTTAAGGGAAGTTTGGAAGAATGAAGCTAGAGATTTCACCTCTTGGCTTTTCGATAACATTGAAATTTTGGGAGAAGAATTAGATATGGATTTAACAGCCATTGACAGAGAAGGTGACGCGGGTTCTTTTTCTGTGGATATCATTGCAGAAGACGAAAACGGACAGAAAGTAGTTATAGAAAATCAATTAGAGAAAACAAACCATGAACATTTGGGTAAAATTTTAACTTATCTAGCAAATTTAGATGCAAAAATTGCTATCTGGATATCAAGTAACCCTAGGCAGGAGCACGAAAGAGCAATTGACTGGTTGAATGAATTTGGCCCAGAGACAGCTTTTTATTTAGTACAAATAGAAGCATACAAAATAGGAAATTCCAATCCGGCTGCCAAATTTTCCATTATCGCCGGGCCATCAGAAGGGTCTGAGACTATTGGTAAAAAGAAAAAGGAATATGCTAAAAGACACATTTTAAGAAAAGAATTTTGGACAGCACTTTTAGAAAAAGCTAAAGGAAAGACATCTTTACATTCAAATATTACTCCCGGTATTTATTCTTGGATTGGGACCGGTGCTGGCAAACAAGGGATAATTTACAGCTACGTAATAACAAAAAAATACGGTGGTTGTGAAATATATTTTGATAAAGGTAAGGATTATATAAAGCCAAATATTAATAAAATTCGTTTCGATAAATTATATAAACATAAGAATCAAATTGAAAAAAAGTTTAAGGGAAGACTAAATTGGGAAAGATTAGATAATGCTCGTGCGTCCCGAATTTCTATTAAATTTAAGGGGAAAGGATTGAACGATAAAGAAAATTGGGAGAAATTACAAGACAAAATGATTGATGCAATGATTCGTTTAGAGAGAGCTTTCAAAGAGTATATTCGACGTTTAGGCTAAAATAACTCAAATTTATGAAAATTGCTAAGTATAACTACAAATTCCCGCGGCTTACAAAAGAAGAATTTGAATTTTTTAAATGGAAGGATGTCAGTCTTTGGAAAAAATACAATGTAAATTGGACCATACAAAGGAAAATTGCTTCATCTTTAGAAGAATTGGCTGTTAAAAAGCTATTGGGATATGGCGGGTTTGAAAAAAATAAAGAAGAAGTCATTGAACATCACCTGAAGGCCTATAAATATAGCCCTTCTTTAGCATGTAGTCGTCCAGCCTTTAGAAAAGAAGCTGGTTTGAGTGTATAAATAACTAAAATTTAGCCTAAAAACGTCGCGCAAGGCACAAAAAGCGACAAATTCAGCTCAATATGCCACATCAATTTATGCAAATAAAATGTAAGAAGTGCGGAGAGTTTTATTGTCCTGTTTGTAAGGAAAAATGCCCAAAATGTGGTAAGGTTGATATTGCCGATGAAAAAACCATGAGAACCAGAGAACAAATGCGTTATCACATGAATCGTAAAAACTTGAAGAGTTAATTGATAGATAAAATTAAAATATAATTATATGGATGCAAAAAAACAATGGCGTGATAAAAAAGTATCTATAAGTGAACTAAGCTTGGATTTGCAAAATCCTCGGGTGCCAAAACACGTAAAAGAATTAAAAGATGTCAATCAAGTACGTAATTATCTTTTAGAAAAAGAAGGTGTAATGATGATAGCTAGAAGTATTGCTAATAATGGTTACCACAGGAGCGCTGTGGCTATTATTTGTGAAGAAAATGGGGAATCAATTGTATTAGATGGAAATAGGAGATTAGCTGCTTGTCAGTTGCTATTAAATCCTAAACTCGCCCCTGGTGCACGGAACAAAAAGGAATTAGAAGGTTTAGGTAAGATTCTTAATAAAAGACAACTTAAAAGTGTAAAGATTACTATTGCGCCCTCGCGTAAAGAAGCAGAAAAGGAAATTTGGGATATTCACGTAAACCAACTCTTAAAACCGTGGCAAGTTCTACAGAGATTAAGAATGTACAGAAATTTGATAGACGGGGGTGAATATACTGTTGATTCCGCCTCTAAGGAATATGGGACTACTACTGCAAAGTTTAAAGACGAGTTAGGCAAATTATATTTCTACGAATACATTTTAGACCAGGTTGAGGGCGCAAAAAAAGAAGAGGAGTTACTCAAAACAGGATTTAATACAATTGAAAGGTTAATTATAAGCGCAAACGGTAAAAAACTAATTGATTATTTAATCGACGATAAAGGGAATATCATCTTTAAAAATAGAAAAAATGCTGAAAGTAATCTGAAGAAATTACTCCCATATATTGTTGGAGAGAAAAAGATACCCGCACAAGCTACAAAAGATTATTTATTAGATAATGTATTTTCTAAAATAGATCCTATCAAGTTTCCTAAAACGAAGCTACGGAAAAAAAAGAAAAGCAAAAGAAGAAGTCCTAATATTCCAAGTCTAAAACTGAGAAGACGACGGAACTCAGTTAAGTATCCACTCCAAGAGGCGGTAGAGATAGTCGATCATGTTTTAATCCATTTTGATGCTGTTGCTGAACAATTGAAAGATAGATATAAGAATAGAGAAACATTGAATATGGGCGATGAATATGACGTACAAGATTTATTACACGCACTTTTAACTATGTTTTTTGATGATGTAGAGAATGAAGTATGGAATCCTTCAGACGGAGCTTCGCCATCAAGAGGCGATTTCTTGCTTCTTGATAACGGCACTATTATTGAAGTAAAAACAACTCTTAAAAGAAAAGGTGGCGACAAAAGCATAAGAAAAAATATCGAGAAAGAATTGAACGATGATTTAGTTAAGTACAGTAGACGTCCGGATTGTAAAAGAATCTATTTCTTTATCTATGATCCTGAAAAAAAGATTAAAAAACACTCTACCCTAGAAAGAGCATTTACCCACGATAGACTGAAGAACATCAAAGTATCTCTTATTATTAATAGAGGGTGATTTATATATGGAATTTTATTCTCCATTAAGATATCCCGGAGGTAAAACATTTTTAGCAGACGAGCTTAAAAGAATTTTGGTTGCCATTGGTTTGGATAAACCGACCTACGTCGAACCTTATGCGGGTGGCGCAGGGGTAGCCTTAACTTTGTTGTTTGACAATAGGGTCAGGCAAATAGTCATAAATGATCTAGACAAAACGATTTATGCATTTTGGAAATCAGTAACCCAGAATTCAGAACGATTTGCGCAGAAAATTATAACGACTCCAGTGACTATTACTGAATGGAAAAAACAAAAGCAAATTTATTTAAATAAGAATGCCAATATTTTTGAAAAAGGGTTCGCCACTTTTTTCCTTAATCGAACTAATAGATCTGGCGTAATGAATGCGGGGCCGATTGGGGGAAAGAATCAAGACGGTCCGTACAAAATAAATATGCGATACAATAAGAAAAAACTGGCTTTACGGGTTCGCAAGATTGGGAAATTTCAAGACCGTATTTCAGTATTAAATAAAGATGGAATACAACTTACGAGAAGATATTTAAATAGAAATAACACTTTTATTTACTTAGATCCCCCATATTTTAAAAAGGGTGCAATGTTATATCTCAATCACTATAAAGAGGATGATCACAAGAAACTCGCCGATTTATTAAATACAAATACTAACTATAATTGGGTATTGACTTACGATGAAGTAAAAAAAATCAGAGAATTTTATCCCGACAGGATGAGAAAACGCCTTAGTTTGAAGTATAGTGTCTATGATTCTTGCAAGATTAGAAAGGCTCGCGAGTTGATGATTTTTTCTGATTCAATCTCAAGAGCGAAAACTGCAGCTCGATAGTTATTTTAATCAAAATTTAGCCCGAAATTGAGGGAAATTTATGTATCACTCTATAATCATTGAGGAAAGCTTAGAAAATCCAAGAATTTTAGAGAATTATAGAATTCTTAGAACGAAGTTCTCAGAAAGGCAGAATTGGCATTTGCATATCGTTGAAATTACAGAACCGGTAGAAGACGCTATAAAAGAAATTCAGAATGCAATGATAGGGGATAGACCTGATTATTTTCACATTTATGATGAGGGAAAAGATTTAATTGTGATTTTTAAAGATAAAGTTTTTAATATCGATCCTAATAACAAATCCACCTGGCAGGAAGCACGTGCCTTCGGTGCGTTTAAATTAAGTATTCCGGCAGAACAACTCGATTTTTATCCTTCAAAAATATCCGAGGAAGACGAATGGTATAGCCGAGAGTAAAAATAACTAAAATTTAGCTCAAAGTCGAGGGAAATTTAACTTAAGAAAGGGTTTGACCCCTTTTTTTGTTTGGTATAAAATATAAGGTCGAAGATATAATTAACCAAAGTTAATAATTGGCTATGAAAAAAATCACCGTTAAAAAAGTTCGCGATGGAGATACTTTTCAGGGCCCGAGAGGACAATTTTATCGCCTTGCTGAAGTATATGCGCCAGAAAAAGGTCAAAGAGGTTATAAGAAAGCGAAAGAGATATTAAGGGAAATGATAGAGGAAGAGCAGGTTTATATTCAGGAGATAGGAAAATCATATGGTCGTCCAGTAGTGAAGGTGCGGTTGCCGGGCGAGAAAAGAACGATTAATGAGAAAATGAAGCGCGCTGGATTTGGAGAATAACAAAGTTAAAGAATTAATTAAGAAATAAAATTATGTTTAAATTAAGTCCATCTGACTTTAAGTATCTTTACGAGGATTGTAAGTATTGTTATTACCAAAAGATAAAATATGGCGTATCTCTTCCATCGATAGGAATGCCAGGAGTTTTTACAAAAATGAATTCGTTGTTGCAAAACGCGATTATTGGGATGGATTTAAGAGAGATTAATTCTGGATTGCCAGCAGGAAAAATTGAAGTAAAGGAAGGATTTCTGAAATCAAAACCCATACCTCCTACAGATGATTGTTATATTAGCGGTAGGTTTGATATAGTTTCTCGTTTAGAGGATGGAACGCATGCGGTTATTGACTTTAAGATAACCAATCCTGGTGAAGATAAACTTAACAAGTTTTTTCCTCAATTACACGCATACAAATTTTCTTTAGAAAATCCAGAAATTGGTTCTCCAAGGAAGGTGAGTAAAATGGGTGTTGTTGCTATAAGTCCAGAGGAAATTTTATTTCCTGGAGATGATGTTATTTTTAAGACAAAGCCACATTGGTTTGAAATAAAGGAAGATATGAAGGGGTTTTATTCTTTTATATCAGCGGTTTCTGCACTTCTAAATGGATCTACTCCGAAAGAAGACCCAAACAACTGTAAGTGGTGTTATTATAGAACCCGTACAGGAAAATCTCGTAATTAAAACATATGAAGAAAGAGTTTTTTATAGTCAGTGTTCTTTGGTCTCCTAGTGACGGAAAATATTATTTGATTCAGAGAAAAAGTAATAACGAGTGGTCACTCATTGGTGACAGAGTCAAATGCGACACCGATCTGATAAACATAGAAGGAACTGCCATAAAGAGTATTAGGCACAAAACAGGTTATGCCCACATAGAATGCAAAGGAGAAATTGGTAGAGTAGATCAAGATGATTCTGCTATTTCAAGGACAATACACTTTTTTCTTTTCTATTTATCTGAAGTGCCAGAAAGTGAAAAAATAAAAGAACAGAAAGTAGAGAAGAAAGGAAATTGGTTTACTTTTAAAGAAACTATAAGTAGGCTTACTCCTGAAGTTTCGAGAAGAATTTTATATCAAGCAGAAAGAAAAATACATACCGATGAAATAATTATATCAAGTAAACCTAAAATAGTTGTTGCGGCCGGGCCCGGAACAGGAAAAACTTTCTTGTTTGAGAAGGTTTGTAAAAAGAAAGAAAATGATAACAACCTTATCATGACCTTCATTAATGAATTAGTGAATGATTTAAAGTTTGGGTTAGGACAGTTGGCCGATGTAAGGACATTGCATAGCTTTGTTATGAATGAATTATTCCCAGGCTCCACAGAGAAACCCGAAGTTTTTATGCAAATAGCGGATGTTATAAGCGAGGACTTTAATATTATCGAGGGGAGAAAGATTTCCTTTAAGGATATTTTTAATGACTTATTGGATAGAAATAATTCTAAAGCTTTAGCTTTTTATTTTAAAAGAAGAAAATACTATGACTGTATTGGTCCGAGTTGTGCTGTCTACGATTTAATAAAGCATTTCGAAAAAGACAAAAAAGAAATACCTCAATATTCTCAAATATTAATCGACGAATTCCAAGATTTTAATAAGTTAGAAATAAAATTGTTAGATTTATTAGCTGATGAAAGCCCGATTCTGATAGTTGGTGATGACGATCAATCACTTTATGATTTTAAAAACGCTTATCCAGAAGAAATACGTTCTAGATGCCTTAATTTTAAAAGTAATTATTTTTATCGTTCCCTTCCTTTTTGTTCTCGTTGTCCAAAAGTAATAATAGATTCTGTTAATACTCTCATATCTAAGGCCGAGAAAGGGGGATTTCTAAAAAAAAGGATTCCTAAAAGATTTGAGTATTTTTGTTCAGAAGAAAAAGATGCAATATCTAAAAAATACCAAAACATCTCTTATAGGGGAGAAGTACAGAGGGTAGATTTCTTTATTGATAAGGATATTAAGGAGATTTTTGAACGAGATAGAAATTTTTCTGTATTAATAATTTGTGCACATGGATCTCCTAAGCAAAAAGATGAAATGGAAAATTATCTTCGCGAGAAAGGTTTTAGGAATATTCAGAATAAAAGAAAAGATGATATCAAAATGGAGGGGTACGAGCTTCTTTTAAAGGACAGTGATCGCAATCTTGGTTGGAGAATCCTGTCTAAGGACAAGATGAAATCAGCCGAATTTAAAAGAATCATCGTGAAGAGCAAATCAGAACAAGATGTTTTTAGAAGTCTATTACCCAAAACTATTCAAAGTGAGATTAAGAAAGTATTAAAAATATTAAAGAAGATTAATGACAACATAAAAATAAACGATGAGGAAAGAAAATTTATCCTCAATCAGTTTAGTTATAATCCTTCTGAAATTGCTTTTAATAAATTAAAAAAGGAAATAAAGGGAAGTAACGTTCGTAAAGAGGGTCACAAAGATATTTCTATTAAGATTGTTAATCCGCTGGGATCAAAAGGGCTTAGTGCGGATTATGTTTTTCTCGTAAATTTTAATGAAGACAAGGTGACAAATGAACTTTTGTGCCAATTTATAGTGTCTATCACGCGAGTAAAGAAAAAACTATATATTTATAGCCAAAAGAAAGATCCCCCCACTCTTATCGAATGGATCAAGGACTATTTAGAATAAAATGTTCTAGCATAATCCCATGTGGCCAGGAAGATTTTGTTTAAAACCAAATGTCGCACAAGGTATAAAAAGCGTCGTGGAGCCGTTAAGAGTAAAACATGAACAGAGATCAAGCTTTAGAATTATTAAAACAAAATCTTGATAATCAAAATTTAATTAAGCATTGCTTGGCAGTAGAAGCTGTAATGCGGGCTTTGGCTCGCCAACTTGGAGAAAATGAGGATCAATGGGGGATAGCCGGATTATTACACGACATTGATTATGAAAAAACTAAAGATGATCCAAATAAGCATTCTTTAGTTGGAGCTCAAATGCTTGAAGAGGCAGGATTAAGTAAAGAAATTTGCCAGGCAGTAAAGGTTCATAATGAAATTCACGGGATTCAGCCAGAAGCTCCAATGGACAAGGCCCTTTTTACGATTGATCCTTTAACTGGTTTGATTGTCGCGGCAACATTAGTTTTACCATCAAAAAAAATAACAGATTTAACTGTAGAAAATGTTTTAAACCGTTTTAAAGAGAAGGCTTTTGCCAGGGGGATAAATAGGGAAATTATTAAGCAATCCGAAGGATTACTTGATATAAAGTTAGAGGAATTTGTTAAAACTGGACTTCAAGCAATGCAAAAAATTAATAAAGATCTTGGATTGTAAATACGTCCAGCCAGAGGAGCCCGTTCGACAAGCTCAGGATAAAGAAAATTTAATCGCCTAAACAGCGATTTTTTCGAACCGGTCACTGCGTTCCCTGTAATTACTTCGTAATTAAGTAAACCAGTCATCGCTTCGCTCTTCCCTGTAATTATTTCGTAATTAACGATAGAATAAAAATATGCGGTTCAAGCATATAATTAGCGTGAAACAATTTTTAGATACGAACATTTTAGATAAGATTTTTCAGCTTGCAGATGAAATGAAAAAAAACGATAAGGCAAATAAGTTACAAGATTCTTTAAAAGGGAAGATTTTAGCGACAGTATTCTATGAACCAAGCACAAGAACAAGATTTTCTTTTGAATCCGCAATGCATAAACTTGGTGGAGATGTGATAACCACAGAAAGTGCCTCTCATTTCTCGTCGGTTACAAAAGGAGAAACGCTTCAGGATACGATTAAAGTAATAAGTGGATATGTTGATGCAATCGTCCTAAGGCATTATGAAGAAGGTTCAGCGAAAATTGCTTCAGGAATTTCATCTGTGCCTATAATAAACGCAGGAGATGGAATTGGAGAACACCCCACCCAAGCATTATTAGACCTATACACGATCCAAAAGGAGTTCGGGAAAATTGATAATCTAAAAATAGCTTTGATTGGTGATTTATTATATGGCAGAACAATACATTCTTTAATTTATCTGCTTGCTCTGTATAGAGGAGTGAAGGTTTATCTCATTTCGCCGACTCAATTAAAACTTCCTGAAAAGGATAAGGACTATTTAACACAAAAGGAAATAGAATTTGAAGAATTAACAAATTTAAATGAAGTTTTAGATAAAATAGACGTCTTATATATTACAAGAATTCAGAAAGAGCGATTTAAGTCTAAACAAGAGTATGAACAGGCAAAAGACGCTTATATAATTGATAAAAAAATTGTAAATCAACTTAAAGAAAATACAATAATAATGCATCCATTACCAAGAGTAAACGAAATTTCTCCCGAGGTAGATAATGATAAAAGAGCTGTATATTTCAGGCAAGCCCAAAATGGGTTATATATTAGAATGGCTCTTTTACGGTTGATTTTTAATAGTGAATAGCAGGGTAGGGAAATAAGAAGTCGCCAAGAAGGCCTTGCCCGTAGAGCTATGGCCGAGGGCGATTTTTTGATAGAGTAGAAATATGAAAATTAAATTAATTAAGGTAAAAGCGAAATCAATTTTTACTAGAAGCAAACTGCCGGGAGTAAAGTGGGCAATCAATCAATATGTTGGATGCCAACATGCCTGCCTTTATTGCTATGCCAAATTTATATCTAAATGGCGGCCGCCCAATTACGGAAAGTGGGGGACTTGGATTGAAATAAAGATAAACGCTCCAGAATTAGTAAAAGGGAAGTATGTAGACGGTTGGGTCTATATGAGTTCTATTACTGACCCCTATCAACCAATTGAGAAAGACTTGAAACTAACCAAGAGAATTTTGGAGAATTTAGACAAAAAAATAAAGCTTTCTATTCAAACAAAATCAGATTTAGTTTTACGAGATATAGATATCTTCAAAAAATTTAAAAATATTGAAATTGGCTTAACGATAAATAGTTTTGATGGCGAGACAAAACGCATCTTTGAGCCATTTTCGACCTCAAATGAAAGGAGAATTAATACTTTAAAGAATCTTAAAGAAGAGGGATTTAAAACCTATGCCTTTGTCAGCCCTATAATTCCAGGTTTAATAAACTTAAAAGATGTAATTGAGAAAACGAAAAAATTCGTTGATTATTATTTTTTTGAAATGATTAACGTAAGAGGGGCCGGAAAAGAATTCATGGACATATTAAAAGAAAAATTTCCTAAAAGTTATAATATTTTAAAAGATAGGAAGAAATTTCTAAAATTCATTCAGGAATGCAAGAATATTATCTCTTCAGAGAATATTGAAGTTCGAGGAATAGCAACCCATAATTAAAAATCGTATAAAAGGCGGTTTTTTAGTAGAGTTGAAGTATGAAAAAACATATACTAAGATTCAGAAAAATAGATAAGGGAATTTTTGATGACATTAAAAAGGGATTAAAAACCATAGAAACTCGTGCAGCTACAATTAAATTCCGCAATATAAAAAAGGGAGATACTTTAGTTTTTTTGTGCGATAAAGAAAAGTTCAATAAAGAGGTGATAGAAGTAAAACATTTTAAAAGCATTGATAATATGGCAAAAAACTTAGATATTAAGAAAGTAATGCCTCAAATTTCTTCTTTAAAAGAAATGAAAGCTGTTTATTATTGTTTTCCGGGTTATCAAGAAAAAATTAAGAAATTTGGATTAATCGCAGTAAGATTTAAATAAATTTTCTTATCAAACAGGTCCTAATATCGTCCGTCCCTCGAAAGGACAAAGTAGGGAACTGATGGTTTTTTTGGTAGAATATAGAAAGGAAACATCACTTAAAACATAAAACATTTACCCCAGCACCGAACTTCGTTCTGGTGCTGGGGTAAGAAAGAGAATTATGAATAATATATTAAGGAAATTAATCAAAGAGTATCAAGAAAATCAGGATTTATTATATGGAATCCAAAAACTTTCTAATGAAATTAGGGCAAATTCTAAAAAAGTAATTGCTTTATTGCGTAGAGAAAATATTAAAGAGAGTGAAAAGACGTTTAAAAATATAGAGGACCGATTTCAATTAATTAATGAAGTCGTTGAGCAGCACAAAGATTTATTAAATCAAAATTTCTATAAAGAAGCAGTGGAAGAATACATCGAGGCGATAACTTTCTATAATTTTCTAACCAAATCCAAGAAAAAAACTTCTAAGTTTATCAAAGTAGAACCTAAAGAATTTATTTCGGGAATTTGCGATTTTACCGGCGAGCTAGTAAGGAGAGCAATAACTATAGCCAGCCCTAAAAATCTTAAAGAATTAATTTCATATCAAAGAACAGTGGAGAATATTGTCCAAGAACTTACCAAGGTTGGTTTTCAGGGCAAACTGAGGCAAAAATATGATGAAACAGAAAGAAATTTAAGGAAGTTAGAAAATATTATCTATGATATTAAATTAAAAAAATAACCACCAAATAAGTTAAATTATTCCAATATTCTTGAGAATATAAGAATGTCATGATATCGTGTTAATATAATGAAGATTATGGCAAAAACGACAAAAACAGCAAAAATAGCAAAAACAGCAAAGCAATTGGAAAGGCATTTTAAGGGCGTGGCTAACCATCGGAGAATAGCCATCCTTATTTTAGTCGGCGAGTCAGAGGGGATTACTCTTGAAGGAATTGCTGAAGCGCTTGAGTGCAATATTAAAACAATTTCCGAACATACTCGTCGGTTAGTCCAAGCTGGGCTTCTAAATAAAAAATATCAGGGTCGTATGGTTATTCATACACTGTCGCCTTATGGTAAAGTGTTCTGCAATTTTATTATAACCTTCCAACATTCTTGAGAATATGAGAATGTTAATAAAATGAATTTATTCAAAAAACTTATTCGGAATACAACTTCGCCTTTTTGTATTTGCAGCAGATGCCCGAGCTACCCCGGCAAAAAAGATCCAAAAGTTTATTGCGAATACGGAAAAAGTGAATACCCGACAGATAAACGAGGCTGTATTTGTTCAAAATGTATAGTTTGGAAAATTAACCGTTTTAAAAATCAGTACTACTGCGAAGTCGGCAAGGATCCCAAGTCTAGAATTTAGCTCATCCTACGCCAAGGCTACGGACGAAAAAGCCGAAGTTGAACTTAAAATTGAGAATGAATGCTTTTGAGAAATTATACAAAGAGTTGAAAAGAAAATACGGGTTACCTAAAGGACAATGGGTTCTTTGGTGTAAAAGACCTAAAACCAGAAAAGAAAGAGAAGAAGTGATGATTGGCGCGATTTTAACCCAAAGAACGAACTGGAAAAATGTAGAATTAGCTTTAAATAATTTAAAGAGAACGAAGATAAATTCTTTAAAAAATATTTATAAATTAGGTGCTAAAAAGCTAGCACCTTTAATCAAACCATCGGGATTTTACCAGGTCAAAGGAGATTATCTTTTTTATCTGGCAGAATTTATTCTTAATAATTATAGTGATTCGGAAAGAATGAAAAAAGCAAAACTTAAGGAGTTGAGGGAACAATTATTAACATTAAAAGGCATTGGTCCGGAAACATCTGACAGCATTTTACTTTATGCTTTAGATAAACCAGTTTTTGTCATCGATGAGTATACTCGACGCTTAGTTCAAAAACGAAGCCTGGCCAAGGATTTATCCTACGCATTTTTGCAAAAACTATTCGAACAGAAACTAAGAAAAGATTTTCGATTATATCAAGATTTCCATGCTTTAATTGTCATTGACGGTAAAAATAAATAACTAACCCCAGCAGTATCCGCCTGAGGCAGAACTACGGGGCAGGAATTTAGGCTCCGGAATCAGTCGATTCAGGGCAGGCCTCCTTCTTCGCCCTTTGGGCTTCGGACGGACAAGGGAAGTTGAGCCAACCACTACCCAAAATAGGTATATGGGTAAAGAAAATTTATGAAAGAAAAAATTAAAAAATGTGATAAAAATTAAATAATCACGTTTAATATTTTATGGAAAACGAAGCTCTAAAAAATATTCTTACTCGCCATAGCATCCGGGAATTCACGGGGAATGAAGTTAAAAAAGAGGATTTGTTGACGATATTAAAAGCAGCGATGTCGGCGCCATCGGCCGTTAATCAACAGCCCTGGTCATTTGTCGTTGTGACTAAGCGGGAAACTTTAGACGCACTTTGTGAAAAGCTGCCTTACGCCAAAATGCTTTCAAAAGCCGGCGCGGCCATTGTGGTTTGCGGTTTACCCGACAAATCAAAGCTTTTAAATCTTGTGCTTAAAGTGGTGATAAAGTCGTTACTCAAAGATTTTTGGGTTCAGGACTGCTCAGCCGCCTCAGAAAATATTTTATTAGCCGCGCATGCTTTGGGCTATGGCGCGGTTTGGACTGCGATTTTTCCCGCCGAGGCATTAGTTAAAAATGTTCAGAAAATTCTAGGAGTTCCTGAATATGTTATTCCTTTAAATGTTATTCCGATTGGCGTGCCGGTTAAAAAAAACCAACCGCCAAAAGACAAATTCAAAGAAAACAACATTCATTGGGAAAAATGGTAAACTCTTTAATAAAATGACACTATGACTTCATTTTTTCTAGGCATAGCTGGGGGTTCAGGAACTGGAAAATCAACGCTCGCATTCGCACTTATGGATAAATATCCTAAACAAATCAGCGTTCTTCACTTTGATGATTATCAGAAAAAGAGTGGAGAAATCCCCATACTCCACGGGTTTGAAAACTGGGACCATCCTGAAGCAATTGATTTTGAGGAATTAATACACGACCTCAATACACTAAAAAATGGTGAGACGATTACGGTGTTTACGTGGTGCGACGAAAGACTAAACCCAGACTACGCACATAAAAAGAAAAGAGTGCCAATGGAGATTCAGCCAAAAGCTGTTATTATACTTGAAGGATATTTAACGTTCTATAAACCAGAAGTTAGAGAATTCCTCGACCTTATGCTCTATTGTGACGCTCCAGAGGAGATTCGTAACCAACGAAGAACAAAACTACGAGATGAGCATTATGAGGAATACATTGAAAAAATACTCCGTCCTATGTATAATCAATACCTTGAGCCAACGAAACAATATGCCCATCACGTCATTGACATTACGCAATTTACTAAAGATGAATTGGTTTTACGAATCGAAAAGATGCTCCCTTTCCTAAGATTAGATAGCTAAAGGAGTTAAAACCGACACCCTTACCTCCCTCACAATTCTCCAAATACCAGGTTCTAACGTCGTCCAAGCCCCGCATGGCGTTAGGATACCCTGTTGTGTTAAGAATCTCGAGGGGAAGATAATAGATAAAGACGATCTAAACTCTATTAAGGGTTTCAAAAGGTATAAAAACCGTCGTGAGTCCCATGGGACTATGCCCGAGGGAGTAGAGGATAATAAAAAAACATAAAATGAAATGGAACAACGAAATTTTACTAAAATTCCATTCATAATAGCAACTTTAGCTACCATTATACTTTTAGGGATTATTGTGTACCAGCTGGACATATTTACTTCTTCTACGGCCAGTATCTCTGATGTTTTTCAAAAACCAAGAACTATTACAAAAGAAGAATCTCAGAGAATGGCTGAGCTTCAAGAAAAATTGAAGAATGCTGAGGAATTAATGCAAGAAATAATAGAAGGAGGCCTGATGGATTATAGGTCGCCATTTCAATCGTGGTGTGATGAAAAGTATAATAAATTAGAAGAAGAGTGGGAAAGGAGGTTGAAGGAGAGTGGAACAAAGGCAGTCCAGGAAGAAATGAAAATCAAAGAAGAGACATGCAAAAAGTATCCTGAATTTTTTAAAATTGACAATATCTTTTTTTGCTCAGGAGGAAAATTAGAAAAACATATTAGAGACATTTATATTCCGAAATGTATTAGCTGGATAACTAACCAATTAGAAATCCCATAATATTAATTTATTAATCTGTAAAAAATATGAAAAATTCGCACAACCCAAATAGAAATCGAAACCGGACGAGACGCCGCAGATTTCTAAAAAGGCACAGGAAAAAGATTTCACCAAAACAAAGACACGGCAAAAAGCCGAAATAATTAGAGTATTCCTACGTCCCGTCTAAAAAAGGAGGATTTAGCTACAACCACAAAATCGCCATTCGGGCGATTTTTTGTTAAAATAGAATAAATCTATGAGAAGAAAGAGTAAAAAGTATTGGTCTGGATATGTGACAAAATACAGCAATGCTTTAGATTTGGATCGCAACGTATTTACCTGGAAAAATCCGAAGCGTATTGCAAGGTCATTAAAACTGTCGGCGGAAATAAGCTGTCGCCGCAAAGCTGAACCTTTTCAATCAGCAATGTCTATGCTTAATTTCTACATTAACCGGGCAGGAAAAAATTTGCCGTCAAAAAGGAAAAAAATCCTTGAGCAAGCAAAGGTTGAACTGCGAAAAGCGTTCAACCGGTTATGATCCCAAAAATCGCCTGAAGGGCGATTTTTACAAACCGGTCATTTCATTCCCTGTAATTATTCCGTAATTAAAGATAGAATAAATATTACTATGGATTCAATCATTAAAGTTGAAAATCTTACCAAAAAATTTAATAGTTTTTTGGCGGTTAATGATATTTCTTTTGAAGTCAAAGAGGGAGAAATTTTTGGTTTTTTGGGGCCAAATGGAGCCGGCAAAACAACAACTATTAATATACTTACAACCCAACTAAAGCCTACCAAGGGAACAGCAATTCTTGCTGGATTTAATGTTGTTTCAGATCCTAATAACGCGAGGCGATGTTTTGGAATTGTTTTTCAAGATCCTTCTTTAGATCTTGAACTTACTGCCTGGGAAAATTTGAAATTTCACGCTATGTTATATAATATTCCTGGTCCTAAAACGAAAAAGAAATCAAAAGAACTTTTAGAAATGGTTGGGCTTCAAGGCAGGGAAAATACTATTGTGAAAAAGTTTTCTGGGGGAATGAAAAGACGACTTGAAGTTGCCAGGGGTCTTCTTCATGAGCCTAGAATTTTATTTCTTGATGAACCAACGCTTGGGCTTGATCCCCAAACTCGAACTCATATCTGGGATTATGTTTTCAAAATTCAGAAAGAACACAAAATGACTATCTTTTTAACCACTCATTCAATGGAAGAGGCGGAAAATTGCACCAGAGTCGCTATTATTGATCACGGAAAGATTATAGTTCTTGATACTCCAGAACAACTTAAAAAAGCGACTGGAACAGAAACGATGAACGATATGTTTTTAAAGATTACTGGTCGGGATTTTCGTGATGAAGAAACTTATGACGCTAAAGAAAAAATACGTCAGGATCTAAAACTTAGGAATCGTTAAACTAATATGAAACACGAACTTAAAGCAATTTATATCATTTGGCTAAGGGAGATTATAAGATATTGGAGAAATTGGATAAGATCAGTTTCTAGTCTGATAATGCCGATTTTATGGCTTGTGATTTTAGGATCTGGAATTTCTGCTTCGCTAAGCTTTGCTCCATCAGGAACAGAAAGCTTTAACTACATTAATTTTATTTTTCCGGGAATTTTAGCAATGATTATTTTATTTTCTTCAATATTTGGAGCTCTAACTATTGTTTATGATAGGGAATTCGGATTTTCTAAAGAATTTTTTGTGGCTCCCATTTCTCGCACTTCAATAGTTATAGGCAAAATTCTTGGTGGGGCCACTACTGCCACTATTCAAGCTTCCTTAATGCTTCTTTTAACGCCGTTAATTGGAATAAAAATATCTTTTTTAACTATAATTATATTATTTCCAGCAATGTTCCTTATTGCTTTTGGAATGAGTTCATTGGGCGTACTTTTAGCTTCGCAAATGAAGAGTACGGAAAGCTTTCCAATGGTTATGCAGTTTATTATGATGCCGATGTTTTTTCTTAGCGGAGCTCTATTTCCTCTACAGGGAGTGCCAGCGTGGCTTGCTGGACTTGCACAATTTAATCCACTTACTTATGGAGTTAATATTTTAAGACATATAATTTTTAGCGGAGAAGATATATCGAAAGAAATTATTCAATCTTTTTCCACTACGATTTTCGGACAATCACTAACTTTTTCTATCAGTCTTCTTATTTTTCTTTCATTTACATTAATCGTGGTTTCTCTTTCTGCAATTTCCTTTAATAGGATAGAATAAATTGATATGATTTGTCGTAAAAAACAAGGATTTTCTTTAATTGAATTATTGGTTGTTATTGCTATTATCGGAATTTTAGCATCAATTACGTTGGTATTCCTTGTTAATGTACGAGGGAAAGCTCAGGATGTAAGACGAAAAGCAGAAATCTCTCAACTCGGAAAGTTCTTAGTGTTTTCTTGCTACCTGCCAGACGGGGGAGAAGGAGAATACGACCTTATTCCGCTGGTAAATGAAATTCTTGCCAAGTATCCTCAATATAGTAAATTTCTTTCAAATATACCCAAAGATCCTAAAACAGGCACTGAAGCCGAATCAAAATATATTTATACCGTGACAACAGATGGCAAATGTGCCCTTTACGCAAATCTTGAAAGTTCTTCAGAACCCGTAACTTTAGCGATTACGGTTCCCACGCCAGGAGGAGGAACAGGCGTTTTAAAAGCTGATAGTTCCGGATGGAATGGCAGCCAGCTTTATTTCCAATATTCTAATTAATTAAAGATATGGAAAAAGTATCAAAAGTAAAAATTGGAGACGATTTAAAAAAGTCTATTTTAGAATCGGTGAATTCAATTGGTGGTTTTAAGCGATTTATCAAGCCCGGAGAGGTGGTTTTATTAAAGCCCAATTTTAATACTACCGACCCCTTTCCGGCTTCTTCTGATCCGGAATTTATAAAAGCTGTGGTTGAGTTGGTTTATGATTGTGGGGTTAAAATAGTAATGATTGGTGATTCTGCGACCATGAGTTTAAATACTCGCAAAGTAATGGAAAAGCTTAAAATTTTTGATTTGGAAAAGATGAAGCGGCCTCCCCGGATTTATGTCTTTGAAGAACGGAAGTGGGTAAATAAAAAGATACCGGGCGGAAAGTATCTAAAAAACGTTTCGGTAACCGAATTTTTAGATCGAGCTGATAAGTTAATATTCCTTCCTAATTTAAAAACCCATTCTTATGCTGAATTTACCGGCAGTTTAAAGCTTTCTGTTGGCTTTATGAAACCAATCCAGCGTATTCGTCTTCACACAAGGCATCTCCAGGAAAAAGTAGCTGAACTAAATAAAATAATCAATCCCGATTTGGTTATTATGGACGCAAGAAAGTGTTTCATTACTAAAGGACCTGCCGAGGGTGAGGTTCGCGAGCCAGGTTTGATTTTAGCTTCAACTGACAGAGTTGCTATTGATGTCGAAGGTATAAAAATAATCCAGAGTTTTAATGGTAATTCGCTCAAAGATATCGATCCCTGGGAATTACCGCAAATTAAAAGAGCGATAGAGATTGGTATTTCAGTAAAAACTTAATAAAAATCGCCTAAACGGCGATTTTTTGTTAGAATAAATTTATGGAAATTAAATTAAAGCCGATTGGCTTTGCTAAAAACCAGGAAAAGCAACATTTTGGATCATGGGATAAGGTGGCTACTGATTTGGTTATTGATGAGAAATATCAAAAAGCTTTGAAGGGATTGGAGGATTATTCTCATCTTATCGTGATTTATTGGATGCACGAAGTTAAAACTTGCGATATCCGCCATGTACCGCAAGATAAAGTGGGCGAGGTGCCAGAAGTCGGAATTTTTGCCTGTCGCTGTGCCCAGCGACCAAACCCGATTGGCGTCTCAACAGTAAAGATTATCGGCATTAAAGATAATGTTGTAACCGTACAAGGTCTCGATGTTGTCAAAGATACCCCAATTCTTGATATCAAACCATATACGCCGCAATATGATGCCGTCACCGATGCCGAAGTTCCGGATTGGATCAATAAATTAGATTATTAACTAAAATAGAAGAGGGAATCACAAAAGGCGTAGAAAGGACATTTCTAATTCATAAACAAAGAGGCCAGCTGAGCTGGCCTCTTTGTTTTAATAAAAAAAAGAAGGGTTTCCGAAAAAACCCTGTTGAGGATGGGGAGGAGAGAAAGAGGTTTCTCTACGCTTCCACCATTTGGTGAGCCATGCGGCTCATTATTTAACTTAGTGTACTGCTTATTTAATAACAAATTCATAAAAGCATGTCAAGTGGAAAAGTTTTTTTAATCAAGATAGAGTGGGGGATTAACAGTGCCAAAAAAGCGGTTTTCTGGTAGAATTTAAAAATGGATGTTGAAATTAAAAAAAAGGAACAAATTGAGAGTGGATGGAATTTTTTGGTTGGGATTGATGACATTGAATATGCAGTAACGCTTGATAAAGAATATTGGGAAAAATTAACCCCTTCGACAAGCTCAGGGCAAGCACACGGTCAGCTCACGCCGGAAGAACTTGTAAGAAAATCTTTTGAATTCTTGCTTGAAAGGGAACCGAAAGAATCAATCCTTAGAGAGTTTAACCTCAACGTGATTAGTAAATATTTTCCCGAATACGAAAAAGAGATAATAAAATAAAAAGCTTGTTAATGTTATGAAAGGACTGAAAATCTTTAATTCGCAAACAAGAAAAAGAGAAGTCTTTCGGCAAAATTCCAATAAAAGAACAGGCATTTATGTTTGCGGCATTACCCCCTATGACGTTACCCATTTAGGGCATGCTTTCACTTACGTTTTTTTTGACGTGGTAATCAGATATTTAAAGTTTCTTGGTTATAAGGTTATCTATGTGCAAAATCTGACAGATATTGATGATGATATCCTGAAAGAATCTGCTAAGTTGAGGAAGAATTGGAGGGAAGTGGTTAGAAATAATTCTCAAAAATTTCTGGAAGAAATGAAATGGCTCAACAACCTCCAACCTGATTTTTATCCTCGAGCTACTGATCACATCAAAGAAATGATAGAAATAGTTAAAAAGCTTCAGAAGAATGGCTTTGCCTATGAAAGAAAAGGAAATGTTTACTTTTCAATTAAGAAAGATAAGGAATACGGAAAGCTGAGCAAACTCTCGAAAAAGAAAATGCTGCTCATTGCCAATGAACGGGGCAATAACCCAAATGATCCCAACAAGAAAAATCCCCTTGATTTTGTTCTTTGGCAAGCCCAAAAACCCAAAGAACCCTTTTGGCCTTCTCCCTGGGGCGAAGGAAGGCCGGGTTGGCATATCGAATGCAGCGCTATGTCACAAAAATACCTCGGCGAAACAATTGATATTTATGGGGGAGGGTCTGATTTGATTTTTCCTCATCACGAAAGTTCAATCGCCCAGTCGGAGAAAGCAACCGGCCAGCCATTTGTCAGATATTGGCTGCATACTGGAATGCTGCGCTATCGAAGAAAAAAAATGAGCAAGTCTTTGGGGAACTTAATTTTAATTGATGATTTACGGAAAATATATAGCGCTAACACGATAAGGCTTCTGCTTCTTTCTCATCATTATCGTTCAGTTTGGGAGTTTTATAAACAGGACCTTCAAAAAGCGGAAAGGCTTGCTGATTTATTTAAAAGGGTTTGGTTTTTATCTTCCGGCACAGGTAGAACATTTAATGTGAAGAGCTATGAAAAGAGATTTTTTGAAGCAATGAACAATGATTTTGATACCAAGAAAGCAATTAGCGTTTTGGCGGAGTTAGCCAAAAAAACTTTAAGTGCCAATAGGAGTATGAGTTTGGCTGATGCCAAATCTTTCTTAGTTAAAACATTTAATATTCTCGGTTTATTAATTGAATATGAATGAAATTAATTTCAAAAATAAAACAATAATGGTAGTTGGCGCCCATCCTGATGACAATGATTTCGTCTGTGGAGCAACCGTTGCCAAAGCGACAAAAGAAGGATCCAAGGTCATCTATTTAATCGCCACCTCCGGTCAGAGGGGGAGTAGCGATGAAAATATTACCCCGGAGGAGCTGGGAGAGATAAGGAGAGCTGAACAGATAGAGGCAGCTAAAATTCTGGGCGTGGCAGAGGTTCACTTCCTGGATTATCACGATGGAGAATTGGTTCCCAACATTGAACTAAAAGAGAGGGTAGTTCGTTTTATCAGGCGATATAAACCAAATTTTGTTTTTACTATGAACCCCGTTCATTATTATTACAAAGAATATGGTTTTATTAACCACTCTGATCATCGGGCAATAGGAGAAGCTGTTTTAGATGCTACTTATCCTTTGGCCAGAGACAGCCTCTCGTTTCCCGAGCACAAAAAAACAGGACTTCAGCCCCATAAAGTAAAAGAGTTATTTATTACTACCTTTTTAATAGAAGATGCCAACTACTTTATTGACGTGACCGCAACTATGGATATCAAAATTAAAGCTTTAATGGTTCATAAATCCCAGATAGGGAACTTCAAAAATTTGGAAAAGAGAATTAAAGACAGAGCGGGTGAGTTTGGCAAGAAAGAAGGGTTTCGTTTTGCTGAGGCTTTTGTCAGGCTTCGGCTGCCAGAATAATCTTTTCTTAGAGTTAATGAAAGCGTGAAAAAATATGAGTTTGCTTAATAAGAAAATAAAATGGTGGATGGTAATCTTAATTTCTCTTATTTTTGGTTCTTTAATTATGTTATTTGAAATCCTATTGATTTAAAAATATAAAACAAAAATGGGGTATGAAAAGAATTTACTACAACAAACTAATTCGCGATAAAATTCCCGAAAAGATTAAAAAGAGCGGGGGAGACTTTAAAATAAAAAAATTAAAGGTAAAAGAATTTGAAAAAGAGCTTATAAAGAAAGTAGGCGAGGAATCAGATGGCTTGCTCGCAGCAAAAACCAAAAAGAAGTTAATTTCAGAGTTGGCTGATGTTTTAGATGTTATTCAGGAAATAAAGAGATTTAAAGGAATTACAAGCCAACAGATAAAAAGAGCGCAAAAAGAAAGCAATAAAAAGAAAGGTGGATTTAAAAAAAGATTATTTCTTTTTTGGTCGTCAGATACCGGTTATAAAACTAACGAACGAAGATATAAAAATTACTAAATATCTCAAACTGTTGGAGTAGGGGACTGACGGTTTTTTAGTAAAATAAGGTAATGAAAACCAAAATTTCAATCATTTTAATAATTTTAATCGGCTTAGGTGTAGGAGGGTTTTTTGTGTGGAAAAATATTTCTGTTCCCGAAGAAGAGACAGCCCCAGAAGAAGAACCTTCTTTAGAGGAAAAGGAAAAAGTTATTCCTCAGGCTTACCAATTAAATGTTTCAAGAGTTTTTGCTGGGGAAGTTCTAAAAGAAAAAGAAACCGAAGAGGGGCCGGGTTTATGTTATCTTGGAGCTTTTGCGATGTTGGCTTTATTTGATGATCCAGATTTAGATTTCACTGAAATCGTTGCCTATTCTGGGATTGGAGTAACAGCTAAAAATGTTGTTCCTTTTATTGGCTTAACGAATGATTTCCAAGGAAATTCTATTATAACTGGAGCCGAAAACCTTGGCTATAATTTTGGACTAGGACTTTTGTCTGGAGGCAAAGATTCAATCAATCATTTGCCACCGCCACCACCTCCGCCACCACCTGGCACTTCACCACCACCTCCGCCACCACCTCCGCCTCCAGCTGGATCAGAACCTCCAACTCAATTTAATTTTAAGGAAAGCGCTAAAGAAGTTAAATATTTTAGTAATAAGGAAGAAGCTACCCGCTATTTAAAAAGTATAATCTCCTCTGACAAACCAGTTTTGGTTCATTTAGATCTTTATTATGTTACCGATGATTTTGCCAAAATTTCTCCTAGCTGGGCATGGGAAAAATTTCATGCCTCTCACTTTATGATCGTTACTGGTTATGATGAGAATTATGTTTATATTAATGATCCTGACGACCCTGATTTAGCCATAAAAAATATGCCAGCTTCATACAAAAACTTTTTAGAAGCTTGGGAAAATGGTGCTAATCCTCAGATGGAGGGCCACAAGCTTGGTCCTTATTGGATGCTTTATCTTAAAGATAAAGCTAAAAGAAAATCAATAAAAGAGATAATGGCCTGGAACAGAGAGATATCCGAGAATGCTGCTTTCGAAATAGGAGAAGCTCTGAATTCTTTCTTCCTCGGGGAAATGGCGGTAGGCCGTTTGGAATTTGCAAAATTTTTGGAAAGGAATGGCTATCAAAATGCCGCTAATCTCTATAGAGAAGCTGGTAATTTATATTTGAAAAAACCCACGATAGACGAACTATCTTTAATAGCTGGCAAAGAAGAAGAAGCTAGGAACTCTTTCTGAATAAACCTCTTTTAAAGTACCTATTTTTTTGACAGGTAAGACTAAAGAGTTAGCGGAAAAAACTATAGTCTTATTGGTTTAATTATTGGAAAATTGTTCCAAAACCAAGGCGAGACAGGGTAGGGGACTAATAGTTTGTTTATTAACTTTAAAAGAAATTATCGCTGAACAATTTTTATTTTTTCCAAACATTTTTTTTATTGACAAAAAATTAAGTTTAAATTAAAATTGAAGACGGATGAGGTTGGGAAGTCAGTAAGATTAGAGCCGAACCCTCGCGTCAACCCTGGCCAACCAACCCCATCCATCAAGGAGGGGGTAAAGCTTACTGGTGGTAAACCCACGAAGTACGATGCCATTCTCCAAGGCTGGGGACAACCCGAGTTCTGGTTAATCCAATCCAAATTGTGTCCTCGGCTTTTTGTTTTGTGGTTGCCTCGGGCTTGACTTATATCGAATATTTTGTAGACTATTCTTAGCAGCATTACCAAGACAAGGAGGGGAAGGATGTCGACTCCCAGAGTGAAGTACAAGAGAAGGAACTTAGTTTTTCTTGCGCCTGTTCCAAATAACCATAGTTTCATTAGTTTACAAAAAAGGGCGCCAGAGGAAGTAGAAATTAATACAAGAAGGGGAACATGGACATATAAGGGTTCGACTAATGGCATTGGAAGACACCAAGTATTTTGGTGGTCTGGTGGTCGACCTATTGGCATTGGAGTTTATGATAGAACTAACTTTCGCCACCTTCAAGCCATGGTACAGTTTGTTATAAACTCAGAAAGAGGACCGTCTGCGTCGTTTGATTAATTTATTAGCTTGCTCTTTTATGAAGGAATATCATTAGATGCCTGCCGAAAAGCGGGCCTTTTTGTTTCCAAATGATGCCTCGGACTTGACTTATTATTTGAAAGCATTAGACTATTTTTAGGATGAATAGTTCCTTCAAAAGAAAGATTAGAGCTGGAAAAGGAGGTATTGGCTATGGACCAACAAGCCCAAGAAATCTTCCAGGCTATTACTGGAAAAGGTTGGGTTCTCTATTATAGAGGGCTTTCGGACGCGAGGATATCATACGATGAAACATTCGCAAGGGGTCCAGTCGATTCATTGGAAAAAGGAATTCTGTATATTCTTCTGCCAAAAACAGATAACCCGACCGACATGGCTGCGGTTAAGGATGTTATAGGTAGGCATCAACTCCTGCCAAAGATTACAGTACCCCGAAATGGATTCTCCTATTATGGACGAATACTTTATAAATTCAGTGGCATAGAAAAAGAGACCGAAGATGTATTAATACCAGACCAAGAACTATACTTCATTGGCATTGAACTTCAAGACAACGAGGTCAGAATACTTTCACCATCTATGAGCTATATGCCGTATGAAGTTTTCCTGGCAGCTATCCAATCTCTTGAAAACATAGGAGTACTAATCGGATAAGGAGGCAATTTTCAAAGCGGTGCTACGCACCGCCTTTTTGTTTTTAAAGAACATATTACCTCGGGCTTGATTTCTTTCTTATAAAAGGGTAGTTTAACAAAAAGGAGGACCGTACCTAAAAAATTGAATAAAGCTGTCCCAAAAGGAGGCAAAGTCCATGAGATGGTGGCAGGCAGAAGTTCTTTGTAATGGCGTTTATGTCCAGCCATATACTGACGGTCGAGTTCGAATCTCTACCATACTAGTTATTTACTGCAAATTCCAGGCTCCAAACAGTAAGGCAAAGGCATTAAGAAAAGCACGAAGAGTAATCAATTCCAAAAAAAAGGGTCATTTCAGAAACGATGAAATAACAGAGGTTCATTATATTCGAGTAAAGCGTTTATTCAAGAAAGACTATCCTCGTGAAAATGAATTTCTTGTTACAATTGAAGACTGTATCTGGCGCATCTTCTTTTTTTCTCGCTAGCGATTGGACCCAAAAACAATGTCAAATATATCTCGACGTCGTAAAGAAAAGAGGAGGATCAAGGTCAGCTTATTAAGCTGACTTTTTGTTTCTAAAATACTTTATATATAAACCTATAGGGGAGCACTTGACAAGGCCTTTTGCCCCGTTTATTATAGAGGTAGAGATAGTCGCACAATGTAGGTAAAGCGACATTATTATACGGGCTTAAAAAACTCCTCTAATAATGCCGGTTAATCTATTGCGATATGAAACAATCAGATAAACCAATTTTAAAACATATTCCCGATTTTTTAGATTATTGCGAAGTTGAAAAAGGTTTAGCAGACAAAACCCAGGAAAATTATAAGCATTACCTTGGGAAGTTTGTTTCGTGGCTTAAGGGAGCCAAAAAGGCGGATTTGAGACCCCATGAATTGACTGCTGACGATATCTGGACTTATAGACTTTATCTTTCCAGATTTCAGGGCAATAAGGGCCAGTCTCTCAAGAAAGTCACCCAGAACTACTATTTAATCGCCCTGAGAGCCCTTCTGGGCTATTTTACAGCTAAAGACATAGCTTCACTCCCCGCAGATAAAATAGGTCTTCCAAAGACAGCCAGCAAGGAAAAAACCGTAAAATTCCTTAATTTGGAGCAAATTGAGAAGCTTTTAACAACTCCCAAGTTAAAAGACACTATTGGCTTAAGGGATAAGGCTATTTTAGAGTCCTTTTTCTCAACAGGCCTAAGAATAGCTGAATTAGTTGCCCTTAACCAAGAGCAATTTGTTAATATAAGAGATAAGAAGGATTTAGAACTTAGTATTATTGGCAAAGGAAGCCATCCCAGAACAGTCTATTTTTCAGAAAGGGCTCTGTCCTGGATTAAAAAATATCTGGATACCCGAAAAGACAAAGAAAAGGCCTTATTTATTCATTATAGGGCCAGAAAAGATGCAGAGAGTCGTTTAACGCCTCGGTCCATAGAGAGAATCGTAAAAAAATACGCCGTATTGGCCGGTGTCCCCGTTTTTACTACCCCCCACACCCTTCGGCATTCTTACGCTACAGATCTGTTAAGCCAGGGCGTTGATTTAAGAAGCATTCAGGAGTTTTTGGGCCATAGAAATATTGTTACAACCCAAGTATATACCCATGTAACAAATAAACGTCTCCGTGATATTCATCGCAAGTTTCACAGCGGCAAAAATCTAAAAGAATAAAAAAACCGTTAAGGTCTATTCCCTGCCTCACCGGCAAGCGGGCCTAACGGTTTTTTTTATGACACTATTTCGTCTAATTTACTCTGACGATGTCGCCAAACTTGGTACATTAGAAAGACTTGATTCGTTGGGGACTTCATCTGAAGTTTTAAGTGCAAAGTGATAAGTGGTTTCTGCAGATAATCCTGATATTGTCATTGATTCTGTTGCACCAGCAACTGATGGGGTTGGCTCTTCTGTTGCCTGGGTCGCAGAGGACCAATTATCTGAAGTAATTTCTGATGTTGAGTAACGAACATCATAACTTGCAGCAGTTCCTGTGTTTCCGTCATCTCCGGGAGCGGTCCAGGAAAGATCGATTGACGAAGTTGTCTCATTTAAAGCAGAAAGATCAGTTACGGCAACAGGGGCTGTTGTGTCTTCCTCTAGAGTTATGAAAGAAGATTCACTTGAAGTCGTGACATTATCTGCATCATCAGTAGAAGAAACAACATAATAGTAGGTGGTGTCTGGGACTAAATCAAATATCGCCAAGCTGTGTTCTAATACCAATTCAGAATCGCTTACAGTCGGATCTGGCCCTTCTGTATCAACCGGAGTTGATTCGCTATGCCAAACCTTACTATCTGCTTCTTCATCGGTAACCCAGGTAATCATTGTCGAATTAGTTGTCGTCTCAATTGCGGATAATCCAGAAATTAGAGGTGGTGTGACATCCTCCTCCTCCTCCTCTTCTTCTTCTTCATCTAATTTTTTACTTATACCTGGAGGAAGTTCTTGCCCAGATGGTACTGCGGGTATATAGCCAAGTTTTTTTCTAATTCCAGGTGCAATTAATAATCCTGGCGGTACTTTCCCTGAACTACCAACGCCTTCTATGAGTAATTCATTTATTTTAGACAGCGTCTTTGGTCCGACCCGGCCAGCCTGTTCAATACCCGCTGCTCTTTGAAATTTCTTTACGGCGTTATAAGTTAAAGGACCGAAGTATCCCGTAACCAATCCTTCAGGATAAATTTCAGGGTCTGTTTTTAATATTTCTTGCAGTAATTCCACGTCTTCGCCGGTCATACCCCATTGTAGTTGTCGGATAAACCTGAGCGTTGTTTTAACTTCCTTTCCTGCTTCTTTCACTTCTGCTTTTGATTGTTGAAATTCCGCTATCTTTGCTTCTAATTCTTCGATCTGTTGCTGTAATTGTTCAATCAAGACCTGCAATTCAGCTATGCTTGCCTTTTTTGCTTCTGCCACAATAGGCACAACAAAAATACTAAGTATAAACAATATGCCAATGCCAATTCCTATAACTTTTTTCATTTTTATGTATCTTGTTTCAATAATATATTTTCCCTTTAATAGCGTTCGACCTTTTATGTTTTTTTTAACACAATAAAATTAACAAAGCAAATCTATAAATGTCGCACAATATTAATCAGCAAAGTACACAGGGACTCTTAACTCGTCGGCGTTTTCCGGCAAACCAGAAGGGTTGTCTTTTTCTAAGATTAACACTCCCCTATTTGTTGTAGGTTTCTGAAATTCCAAAGTAGCTTCAAATGGCACAAACTTATCTGTCATCCATTCAGAAAAAGCTTGGGCTGTAGTTGTAGCTAATTCTTTGCCATTTCCATCTTCTAATTGCACCGGGAAATCACCCTCAAAAAACCAGTATCCCCTGGCCTGCCCCATAATCTCAAGGGGGCTTTTAATTTTGGCATTTGGCCGGGGACTGTTGATTAAAATGAGATCTAATTTTTCTAACTCGTTGCCTATATCTTCAACGAATGTTCTGCCGTCTGTTTTACACTGGCGTGGATAAGATTCCAAAGCCGGATATCCTCGGGCTAAACATTCTTCAAAACTATTCACGGCAATGAAGGACTCCTCAGCTTCTTTGCCATTCCAAACTATAATGACGACAACCAGAACTATTATTAATATTCCCGAAAAGAGAATAAATTTCTTCATCAATATAACATAACTATTATACCCTAAACCATCCTAGAATAAATTCCGTAAGTTCTCGAACTTTTTTTAATCTGTTCTACTATTTCTTCCCCGATATGTTTCACCAATGACAATGTGTATTCATCTTTCTTTGATTCTCTGGTATCTGTTCTGTGGGTTGGATCGTCATACCAATTCACCCTATAGGCAACTCCTAGTTGCAGTATTTTCATTCCCATCATAGAACAAGCTTTCATTAGATTAGGAGTCACACTGTCGCCTTCTTTGCTGCAGTTAATAAAAGCTGTCCATTTGCCATAAAGTCTTTGTTTATATTTTGCTTTTGGATTTTTTGAATAGGATATGGAATTCTTCAGATTTTTCCCGTCGCCCCAAAGCTCCTCCACTCCTCCATCAAGAGCGCAAAGCCTTGAAATCATGGTCTGCAACAAAGCTGGCCGGCCATAATAATTGGTTGAGGTCGCAAAAATAATTCCATCAGCCTCTCTCATTGCCTTGTAAACCTGCCACATATCATCTTTTTCTGCGAATCTTCCTTCGTCACGAAAAATTTCAAAGAATTCTTTCTTACTGACCTTATCATATGCTTCTTCTATTGGTAATGCCGTTTTTTCATCGATAAACATATAATCATTCTGGAAAGCATAGCAATCGCACTGATTTGTTTTCTCATTAAATCGGCACTGGGCAGGACAAGTACTGTAACATTCCTTGCAGGCGCCAATTTTCAAATCTCTCAGATCAATTAACCGTGTTTCTGCCCCCTTCCTTCTCGCTGCTTTCAAAGTAAGGTTTAGGTAATACAAACTTACGGGATTTTCTCTTGCACATTCAAGTGAGCTTCTTTTCCCGCTCGAAATACCCAATATTTTTATTGATTTACCTTTACAAGAGTCTAATTTTCCCTTACATCGTTTATATACTCCTCTTTTCATATTGATTTTTTAATTTCCCGATTAAGCAGCCGTTTGGGTTTCCTCTCTGTTTTTTGTCTCCTTCCTAATAATTCTCCAATGATAGAGATATAAGGGCAAACCAACTAAAATCAAAGCTAAGTTAACAGAAGCATCCCGATGCCTTTTGGATGTGAGATAATCAATTTTTGATCTTCTTTCCTGCCAGTCTTTGTAATCTGTCAGCCATTGCCCAATGGCAGCTTTTTCTTCTTCAGACAGCCTTTCCTCATTTTCTTGAAGCTCCTCAATTTTTTGAATCGAATAAGGCATATAAGGCGGCTCTTTGCGGAGAAGTCTTTGTTCTTCTTCGGCTTTAGTAAAAACAAAGGCCCTAAGTCCCATATCAACAAAGCGAACTCCGCCGATAATCAAAAGCACCAAACCAAGCAAGGCAAAAAGATAGAGATAAATTGTTCTGATTAAAGGATAGTGTTTCATAGCTTAATTATATCAGGTTTATAAAAAAATAAAAACCGTTAATAAATTTTAGTACCAAATGGAACTTTTGTAGAATTTATAATAGTGAATTAATCTTATCGATTAAAACTTGCTTGAGACGTAAGCCGACTGCTTTTTCTATCGGTTTCCCGTTTTTAAAAATGATAAGAGTGGGGGTCGCTGGAATTTTATATTTCTGGGCAATTTCAGGATTCTCCATTATATTAAAATTTCCAACCTCTACCCTACCCTCAAACTTTTTAGCCACTTCTTCAATGATAGGTTCAATCACTAAACAAGGTTTACATCCCGGCCTCCAGAAATTGACTAAAACCAGCTTTCCGTTTCTTAAAACTTCTTCTTCAAAATTTTGACTATTAAATTCCAACATTATTTACGCAGTCTTTTTTGAACTGCTTTACTTGTTAACTCTCTGATTGCATCAGAAGCTATCCATTTGGCGCTTTTTGAATCTATTCTCTGAATCTCCGGCTGCCTTAATTGCTTTCCTGTTCAAATTTATATTTCTTTTCCCAATTTTCTTTGCGATACCTCATATAATATAAACAGAAATACCCAAAGTATTTTTCGGATTAATCCCGAATCGCGACATTCCGGCCACCGCCTTTTTGTTAGAGAGTGATTTTAGTTTTTTCAGAATTTCTTTGTATTATATTCCTCTCATTCTACTCCCTCGACAAACTCAGGGCAAGCACATTCGACAAATTCGACAAGCTTATTGCAGGCAGATTCAATGTAAACAAAAAACCTTGCCCCATATGAAGTTTTATACGGACGTAAATCACTCAAAAAAAATGAGCCCCCAGAGATTGCGTCAACGCGATGCGATCTCTGGGGGCTAGGAGGCGATGGCTTATTCACCAATTATCAGCGATCCATCGTCGGAGTCGAACGATCTTTCCTCGGATTGATTCAATTGCCAAGATCTTTTCGAGTCTCCTCGGATGAATTCCGAGTAAATTGGCTTCACCTATGTGAATCTTCAACTGCTCTGTTGAAGTAAGTCCGTTTCCGGCCGGTACCTCCCGTACTGGTTCCGTACTCATCAGAACCATTTCGCCACCTCCTTTCCGACTTCTTAAATTATATCAAATCATAAAAGAATGTCAAGCTTTTTTGTATATCTTTTTTATTCTAGTGAAATAAAAAAGGACGCTCGATTAATTGCGTCCTTTAGGATGATTCCTTGGATCAATAAGAGGACCGTAAGATTTTGGTCTTTCTTCACAATTAGGACAATATGGGACTTCTTCACAGAGATGATTGTCTATTCCTATTATTGGGAGTAATTCGTCTAAAATAGGATAAATAACGTGAACTGCTAGAATTATTTTACCACATCGGCATTTATAAGAACCATCCGGCTGGGATATGTATCGTTCCAATTGATTTTTATCCCTTACGAATCTCATTATTTCCAGTTCATCGGGCGTCAGAGTTCTACCAGAATAAAAATGGTTATTTATTTCCTCTACCATGTTTGGCTCACCTTCTACCTATACACAAAAAACTTATCTTTTCTTATTTACAAATTCCATGATATCCACGACGGATTGTTGAAACAAAATATAGTGTTCCTACGATTGGAATGACGCTTATAGACAGACAGATAAACAAAATTGCCACAATGGCAGCGAGAAAAATCTCAATTGCTTTAATTGTCCATTTGATTATTTTACCTATCCATTCAAGACTAGTCCGCATTTTGTCTTTTCCTCCTTCTTTGGTTGTAAAAGATACTAGAACTATTTTATAAAATTTCTATCAAAAAAACAAGCCCGCCTAAGTTTCTTCGAAATTTAGGTGGGCAAGCCCGCCGCAAGAGAAAGTTATTTATTCTCCAATAATTTCCTTTATTCTTTCTCTTTCTTTTTCAACCACTTCTCCTTCATACTCTCCGCCGTGAGCTGGAGTACCGGTATAAGATGGCTTCTTTTGATCTAAGTGTAGACTAAACAAAAGAACGCCCCTTCCTTTGTCTTCCTTTAGATAAAGATGGAATCTTGGATATTCTCTGCCCCGAAGCGGTCTTACAAGATTAAACTCTCCCCCTGTTATATCTTTTGGTATATACCCTAATTTTCTGGCTAAGTTTACAATATTTTCTTCTGGTCTTTCTATAATAAATTTCATATATCTTTCTCCATTTTAATTTAGTTTTATCTAAGACAAGATTTCGGAAACAAAAAAGCCATAAAGGTAGTTCCTAATTAGCTACTGTCTTTACGGCTATGATCGTTATCCTATTTCCCAAACCTTCTTTGGCGATGAGAATAATCTTCCAAAATTTCGTCTAAATCTTCCTCGGTGAAATCCGGCCAATATTTCTTTGAAAAATAAAGTTCGGAATAGGCTGTCTGCCAGATTAAAAAATTCGAAAGACGCTCTTCTCCTCCTGTTCTAATAATCAGATCGGGATGAGGCTCGCCCGAAGTCCAAAGGTTTGCCTCAATTAATTTTTCGCTAATTTTATGAAATGGAACTCTTTTTTTAATAATTTTTTTAACAGCTTCCACAATTTCGGCTTTCCCGCCATAATTTAAAGCAATATTTAAAATCCCTTCTCTGTTGTTTCGGGTCGTTGCTTCGGCCTTTTTTATTATTTCCTGCAGTCGAGAAGATAGTCTTTCTTTTTGGCCAATAATTTTAATGCGAATACCGTCTTCATCGATTTCTTTGATATTTTTTTGAGACAAGGCCTGTATTATTAGCTTCATTAAATAGCTAACTTCAATTTTAGGCCTATTCCAATTTTCGGTTGAAAAGGCAAATAGAGTAAGAATCTTAATTCCCTTTTTTTTGCACCACCTCCCTATCTTTTTTACTTTTTCTAATCCCCGCCGATGTCCCTCAAGAAAGGGCAAACTTTTATTTTTGGCCCACCTTCGATTACCATCAATGATAATGCCAATGTGATATGGAATTTCTTTCATGAATTTTGCGTCTCTTCAAATTGAATGAGTTCTTTTTCTGGCAAGGCGCCTGATATGTAGCCCGCAGCAAAAGAAAGCAAAGATATTAAAATAACACCAATTAGTAAAATTATATCATCTTGATGGTTTTTGACAAATTGCGGGATACTTGATAACATAGATGAGAATAAGGTATGGCCACCCCATCACTAAATTTACAACGGCAAAATTAGCGAGGGGTTACCATATTTACGCAGTAAATATGGCAAAGACTAAATCAGCAGGCGCAACAAAATTAGGGAGAGATTCTCTGCCAAAATATCTGGGAGTGAAGCTTTCTGATGGACAATTAGCCAGACCTGGAATGATAATTATTCGTCAGCGAGGCACCAAATTTATTCCCGGTAAAAATGTCAGACGAGGCAGAGATGACACTCTCTATGCTTCAAAAGAAGGTGTTGTTCGATTTAGAACAAAACGGATCAGACGCTTTGATAGTTCTCAAAAAATTGCTAAAATTGTTGATATAGAATAACCTTCTTCCTATAAATCTTTCTAGCGCCGTAGAAACCAATCTATGGTGCTTTTTAATTTACAAAAGAATTACATAATCAGTCGCTCAGCCCTCTTGCTGTATGTGAACAGTAGGCAATTATTTCATAATTAAGAGGAGAAGTGAAAGACGACTAGCTTGATTTTTTGAGGCAGGCTTTTATAAATTCTTTGAATAAAGGGTGGGGGTTTAACGGCCTCGATTTAAACTCAGGATGAAATTGAGTGCCCACAAAAAAAGGATGATTTGATATTTCAATAATTTCAACAAGATTCCTTTTTGGATTGATGCCGGCCATTATCATTCCTTTGGATTCCAAGACCTTTCTGAAGTTATTATTCAGTTCGTATCGATGCCTGTGGCGTTCAGAGACTGTTATGCTTTTCAACTCCGGATTAGTGCTGTAAGCTCTAAAACTTATTGTTCCGGGCTTTATTTTACATTTATAGATTCCTAACCTCATTGTTCCGCCATATCTTTTTCCTGATATTAGAGCTTTTTGCTCCGGCATTACATCAATCACCGGAGACTTACAATTTTTGGAAAATTCAACCGAACAAGCTTTCTTAATTTTACAGACATTTCTGGCAAATTCTACTACTGCCAACTGCATTCCCAGGCAAAGACCAAAAAAGGGAATTTTATTTTTTCTGCAATATTCAATAGCTTTTATTTTTCCTTCTATTCCCCTGTCTCCAAACCCACCTGGCACAATAATTCCATCATAATCTTTCAATTTCTTTACTGATTGAGAATTTTTTTCGTATGTTTCTGATCCTAACCAATGAATTTCAGGCTTCCGTTTGTGAAACCAACAGGACTGCTTTACTGCTTCAATTATCGAAATATAAGAATCCATAAGGGTAAATTTGCCTGTTTCAAAGTACTTTCCAACTATACCAATTTTTACCGGCTTTTTTGCTCTTTTTATAGTCTTAACTAAATTGGCCCAATCTTTTAGGTTGTTTTTTCTTGCTCTTAGCCCAAACTTTTTTAGAATTCGATTACCCAATTGATCTTTCTCAAAATTAACAGGTACCTGGTAGATCGATTCAATGTCGGGAGCGGAGATAACGTCTTCTAACGCTACATTACAAAAAAGAGAAATTTTTCTTTTTCTTGGTTCATCAACAGAAATCTGAGAGCGGGCGATAATGATATCTGGCTGAATACCGGCCATATTCAAAGATCTTACAGCGTATTGTGTGGGTTTTGTTTTCATTTCTCCTATAATTTTGGGTATAGGCAAATAACTTACCAATATAAAAAGAACCCCTCTTGGTTGAGAGAGTTTCATCATACGAGCTGCTTCCAAAAATAACATATTTTGATATTCCCCCACTGTGCCTCCGATTTCGATTAGAACAATTTCGGCTTTATCTCTTTTGGCTACTCTGTTAATTCTGGAGATTACCTCCAGGGGGATATGGGGAACAACTTCAACGCATCTTCCTCCGTAACCGAGATTTCTTTCCCGGTTTATCACGGCTTGATAGACTCTACCCGTAGTAATGTAGTTGTCGGTGGTTAAGTCCAAATCTAAAAATCTTTCATAATTCCCAATATCCTGATCACACTCTATTCCATCTTCGGTTACAAAAATCTCTCCGTGTTCAATGGGATTCATTGTTCCGGCATCGACATTAATATAAGGATCAATCTTAACAGCCGTAACCTTGAACCCTTTACTCTGAAGGATTTTTCCAATTGAGGCCGTTGTTATTCCTTTGCCGATACCCGACATTACCCCCCCCGATATAAAAATAAATCGTGTTATAAGTATTCTCCTCCACAAATTACGAATATCTACGAATCTACGCTGTTACTTAAAGCAACTCTCCGTAGGGTTGCTTCGTATATTCGCACTGATCGGTAATTCGTGGGGCTATTATTCTTCTTGGATTAAAATTACTCTTATTTCAGATTCTAAATTGTGTTCAAGTCTAATTTTGACCGGAAATTCACCCAGTTCTTTAATAGGTTCTTCAAGTAAGATTTTATTCTTCTTAATTTCGAAGCCCAATTCTTTTAATTTTTCTGAAATCTTTTGAGGAGTAATTGACTCAAAAAGCTGATCTTTCTCGCCAACTTTAACCTTAATCATTATTTCTTGCCCGTCAATACTAGAAGCTAATTCCTGAACTCCTTTTAATTCTTCTTCAACTTTTTTTGTTGAAATCTGTTTTTGGACTTCTAACCATTTGAGGGCTTCTTTTGTCGCTGGTTTTGCCAATTTTTCTGGAATTAAAAAGTTTCTGGCATGGCCTGCCTTAACATTTCTTACTTCATATTTCTTTCCTAAATTTTCAACGTCTTTTAGTAATATGATTTTCATAATTCTTAATTCAATATCTAATTTCGAAATCCTTAAATTTTCCCCTGTCTCTTTCCCATTCTACCTCAATTTTATCAACCTTCGCAAGAGCGGGGCCCTGTTTTGTCCATTCAATTAATTTTTCTAAATTTTCTTCTTCCCCTTCGGCCACAATTTTCACAGAACTTGAAAACTCATTTTTCACCCAACCTGTCAAATTTAACTCTTTAGCCTTTTCCAGAGTATTAGATCGATAAAATATTCCTTGTACTAACCCTGATACTAAAATAATAACTCTTTTTCTCATAACCCTATGCTTAATTGCTCAGCAATTACAGGGAGCTGAGCGACCGGTTTGTAAATCTCGGGCTTCGACTGAGCAGGTTCGTCCTGAGCTCACTGCCGAAGGGCTCAGCCGAATGTCCTGGGATTTTGAGGGTCGGTGATTTGCGGCTCGGCAACCGAACGATAAACTTTATAATTGTTCAATTATCTCTATAGCTTTTTCAAGCTGAGGGTCTTTCTCTTCTTCGTAATCTTTCTCGGTCATATCTATTTTGATGTCTGGTTCCAAACCAACATCAGTCAAAATATCACCTTTTGGAGTTAACCATTTGGCTATTGTAACCTTTAAAGATGATCCTTCTGGTAAATCTTCTAATTCCTGGACAGAGCCTTTTCCAAAAGAAGTTTCTCCAATGATTTTAATGCCACGGTTATCTCGAAGAGCAGCAGCTAAAATTTCAGAGGCTGAAGCCGATCCCTGATTGATTAAAATTACCATGGGATATTCTAAGAATAGTTCATTCCCCCCGGCTTTGTAGTCTTTTTTCTCTTTGCCTTCGCCAAAATCTTCAATGACCACAACTTGGCCTCTTTCTAAAAACCAACCAGCAATATCTTGAGATATCTCTAAATAACCTCCTGGATTATTTCTTAAATCTAAAATTATTTTTTTGGCTGGGCTTTCTAAAATGTCAAAAGCTGCTTTTTTGAAATCAACTCCAGCCTTTTCATGAAAATGATAAAGCTTTATATAGGCTATATCGGGTTCTTTCCCACCGGCTTCGCCTGGCGAGGCGAGTAATTCCCATTTTAATGAAGGTATTTCAATTACTTCTCTAATTAACGTAATTTCTCTTGGTATTCCCCAATCTTCTCGAAAAATTGTTAAAGTTACTTCTGTTCCTTTTGGCCCTCTAATGAAACTAACCGCTTCATCAATTGTCAGCTCACCTGTAATCGTGTCTCCAATTTTTATAATTTTATCTCCAGCCCTTAGTCCCGCTTTTTGAGCCGGTGTTCCTTCTAAAGGAGCAATAACTGTTAATTCGTTTTTTCTTATTCCGACCTCCATGCCGACTCCTTCAAATTTTCCAGAAACATCTTCTTTGAACTTTTTGGCCTCTTCGGGATTAAAAAAAACAGTATATGGATCATCCAAGGCATTTACCATTCCGGAAATAGCACCGTAAAGCATTACTTGATAGTCAAATTTTTCTTCGTCAACAAATTTTTCTTGAATACTTGCCCAAACCCTCCAAAAAAGAGAGAAATCGACTTCTTGAGATTTTCCTTCCTCAGGGTTTATGACTCCAAAAATTATCTTTGGTTCGACTGTTGTCCTGCCAACTAAAATTCCAAAGCTAAAACTTGTCAATGAAGCCAAAATTAAAAAACCAAAAAATATTCGCTTTTGCATTGTAATTATTTATAACAAAATTAAGAGGCGACGTCTATACTTTCTCATATTATATTACAAAAAAACCTGGTTATTCCGTTAGGAATAACTCAGGTATTTTTTTCGACAAGATGTTAAGGCTGTTGCGGGAACGTTTCGAAGGTATGCCCTCCTCCGTTTTTCCATTTTTTGAACCAGTCTGGATCTCCTGTGATTTCTATGATATTCAAAAGGGGTTGGTCATCTGTCGATATCTGATGAATAACTCTTGGTGTTATCACCGGGCTGATCGGATTAGCCATTGTTAAATGGTACGTCAATTGTTGCTGTCGATTCTCGGAGGTACACAATTTTGCCCCGCCGATAAGAGGATGATTTGTTTCGATCCATCTTGACTTTGAATGGTCATGAGAAGATGTCCTAGAGTCAGGAGGGATATATTGAACCAATAATCCCCACTTCTCGCTAGCAGCGTAATAAACGGCATTGGATTTCTGCTTTTTAGATCTCGATTCTAATGGCGGGTCAAAAATAATAAATCCTTGTGGTTCAATTTGTAAAGCAAGCCAATACGTCCTTTCCCGAATTTCTATTTTGATTTTTTTAAAGAGAAGCTGACTTCCCGAGTTCGTCATCATTTCGATAGTTTTCTGAGACATGGCTTGTGCGACCCGTATTTCATCAAAACTGCCAATAGCGACCGGCAGCCTTATCTGTATTCTTTGGTCCCATCCTTGAATGGGAAGAAAACCATCAGGCCAAATTACGGGATCTTTAGGAAAAAGTACAGCATCTTGTAGTCTCATCCTTGTCTTACCTCCTTTCTCGTAAAGGTACTATTGTCTTTTTGTGAAAGTGCTGTTTTTTATGTGCCCCGCGGAGGACTCGAACCTCCAACTTCCTGCTTAAAAGGCAGATACTCTACCAGTTGAGTTAGCGGGGCTCTTAAAATTTTAGTCATTGGGATGTGTCTGCCTCGTACCCTAATCCGAAGGATTTGTGGCATCAGGATTTAAAAATTAGGATTTAGCACTTCCGTTGAGAAACAATAGTTATATTCCTTCTTCTTTCAATTTTTCTAATAATTCCTTTTGCTTTCTTGTTAATTTTCTTGGGGTTCTAATGCTAAGCTCAATATAAAGATCACCTCTCCCATGGCCAGAAAAACGAGGAATTCCTTTTTGAGAAATTCTTAAAATGTTTCCTGACTCTGTGCCTCGTGGGATTTTTAATAAAATTTTTCTTCCTTCTAAAGTAGAAATTTCAATTTCATCTCCTAGAGCGGCCTGAGAAAAAGAAACAGGGATTTTCAGATATAGGTTATCTCCTTTCCTTTGAAAGATTGAATGTGGTTTAATCAAAATTCTGACATATAAATTTCCGGATTTTGCTCCTCTTCTTCCAGCTTCTCCTTTACCGTTAATTTTAATTACCTGATTTGAATCTACGCCAGCCGGAATAAATACTTTAATATTATCATTTCCTTTAATTCTTCCCTCTCCTTTACAGACATTGCAGGGCCTTTCCGGTTTTTGCCCTTCACCATTGCACTCAGGACAAATAATATGTTTAGTGAAAGAGCCAAAAAAAGTTCTTCTTATCTGTTGAACTTCACCCGCTCCCCGACAGGAGAAACACTCCTTAACAGGCGTACCAGGTTCAGCTCCTGATCCTTGACACCTTGAACAGGAAAGCATTTTATATAAAGAAATTTTTTTCTCTTGTCCCAAAAGAGTATATTCTAAAGGAATTTCAAGATTCATCTCAATATCTCTGCCTTTTCTTAAATCTCCTCGCGTCTTTGTAAATCCAAAAAATTCTTCAAACATTTCTCCTAAATCAAACTCGACTCCCTCTCCAGATCTGCCCCAAACATTTCCAAAATCAAAATCTGGACCTACTCCAGCCCCTTCAAAGACTCGGTCAAATCTATCATACTGATTCCTCTTTTCTTTATCAGAAAGAATCTGATAAGCTTCGTTTATTTCTTTAAACTTTCTTTCATCCCCGCCTTTGTCGGGATGGTGTTTATGGGCCAACTTTCGATAAGCCTTTTTAATCTCGTCTTGAGAAGCGCCCCGAGAAACACCTAAAATTTGATAGTAGTCTTTCATATCCCTACGAATTACGAATTATTACGCATATACGAATAATCTCTAAGCGAGGCAACAAGTTTTAAAGTAGCTTTCGCAGGCTCATCGGCATGGTTCCGCCGAAGGCGGACGAGAAGCCGAGAACGCAGACCCCAAAATCTCGGGCTTCGACTGAGCTCAGCCGAATGTCCTGGGATTTTGAGGGTCGGTACTTTGAGACTTCGTTGCTGAGCGCTACTTCTCTTTATACTCCCCCTCCTCAGCTTCTGGCTTTTTCTCATCCCGCCCTTGGCGAGGCTCTTGCCCCGTCTCCGAGTCGGAGCCATCGTCTTTTGGGGCTGACTTCTCTTCCTTGGTCTGACGGTATAATTCAGCTCCTGCCTTTTGAATAGCCTGAGATAATTCTGCGATCTTGCTTTTTGTTTCCTCTATAGTATCACCCTCTTTTATTTTTTTCAAATTTTCTATTTTTCCTTCAATCTCTTTTTTTAAATCTTGATTCATCTTAGAACCTGATTCTTTCAAGGTTTTTTCTGTGGTGTAGATTAAATTATCGGCTGAATTTCTCACTTCTACTAATTCTCGTTTCTTCTGATCTTCGGCTGTATGTGCTTCTGCCTCTTTTTTCATTTTTTCTATCTCTTCTTTTGAAAGACCGGAAGAACCCTCAATTCTTACTGACTGCGTTTTGCCGCTGGCTTTATCCTTAGCTGAAACATTTAATAGACCGTCTGCATCAATATCAAAGGTAACTTCAATTTGGGGAATTCCCCGAGGAGCAGAAGGAATACCATCTAAAATAAATCTTCCCAAGGTTTTGTTGTCAGTAGCCATTGACCTTTCTCCTTGTAAAACACGGACTTCGACTGTGGTTTGACTATCGGAGGCGGTAGAAAAAATTTGAGTTTTAGAAGTGGGAATGGTTGTATTTTTTTGGATTAAAACTGTACTGATTTGTCCCATGGTTTCAATACCTAAAGAAAGAGGGGTAACATCCAGAAGCAATACTTCTTTAATTTCTCCCCCCAAAATTCCTCCTTCGGCTGCAGCTCCAATTGCTACCACTTCGTCGGGATTAATTCCTTTATGGGCTTCTTTGCCGAAAAAATCTTTAAGCTCTTGCTGAATTTTTGGCATTCTGGTTTGACCACCCACTAAAACTATTTCATCAATATCTTTAACGTCAAGTTTTGACTCTTTTAGGGTTTTTTTGACAAGATCAATGGATTGTTCAATATAATCTTTGACCAAATTCTCAAGTTGAGCCCTTGTTAGTTTATAATAAAGATGTTTAGGACCTGAGGCGTCTGAAGTGACAAACGGAATGTTGACCTCTGTTTCCAGGGTTGTTGATAATTCAATCTTAGCTTTCTCGGCAGCCTCTTTAATCCGTTGTAGAGCCAAAGAGTCTTTCGATAAATCAATCCCTTGGTCTTTTTTAAATTCGGTTACCACCCAGTCCATTATTTTTTGGTCAAAGTCATCTCCACCCAGGTGCGTATCGCCGCCGGTTGCCTTAACTTCCACCGTATCTGTCCCAACGTCTAAAATTGAAATATCAAAAGTTCCTCCCCCAAAGTCATAGACAACAATTTGTTCTTCTTTCTTTCTTGTTAACCCATAAGCCAAAGCGGCGGCGGTGGGTTCGTTGATCACTCTTTTAACGTTGAATCCTGCGATTTCTCCCGCCACTTTTGTTGCTTTTCTCTGCGAATCATCGAAATAAGCAGGGCAGGTAATGATAGCATCGATAATTTTCTCTCCTAATTTTTCCTCAGCATCGTGCTTTAACTTCTGCAAAATCATAGCTGAGACTTCAGGAGGAGTGTACCATTTATCTCCTATCCTTACCTCAACTCCCCCGTCTTCTCTTTCTCTTATTTCATAAGGCAAGAGCTTTTTGTCCTGCTGAATCACTAAATCTGAAAATCGTCGTCCCATCAACCTTTTTATTGAAAAAATTGTGTTTTGGGGATTAGTAATCTGCTGTCTTTTAGCTACCACTCCTACTAATCTCTCGCCGGTTTTAGTAATAGCTACAACTGAAGGAGTTGTCCTGGCTCCTTCTTTATTTTCAACAATTTTAGGTTCTCCACTTTCTATCACGGCCATAGCTGAAAAAGTGGTTCCTAAATCAATGCCTAATATTTTTGCCATATAATTTATTTTATCTTTAAAATTTTATATACTTTGTTTATTTTGAAACTTTCACTTTAGCTGGCCTCAAAATTTTGCCGTGTAATAAATATCCTTTCTGAACTTCCTCAATGACAAGACCTGATTCTTTATCCCTGCCCTCCGAAGCTTCAGAGGAGAAGGGTTTTACTGCTACTTCTTCTATGACTTCCTGGAAATTTGGATCAAATTTTTCCCCCAGTACCTTTATCTCTTCTACTTTTTGATTTTTTAGAAGATCTTGCAGTTGATTTCTTATTTGAAAAATTCCCTTGATATGTTCGTTATTATTTAAATTTGCCGGTAGTCTCTTTTCTGCTAAATCAAAAGTGTCTAAGACTGATAATATTTTTAAGATTAACTCCTTATTGGCATATTTTAGAGCCTCTGAAATCCTGTTCATTTCCTCTTTTTTGTAATTCAATAGGTCGGCTCTCGAACGCTTCCAACCAGCCAAATACTCACCGGCTAGTCTTTGAAATTCTTTCAATTTTTCTTTCGGTTCATCAACGCTTAATTTTTTTTCTTTTTTATTGTCTTCTCTTTTATTTTTTTCTTCGGTGTTCCCTTCCATTTTTCAATCCTTCGATTACACTCAAGATTAGCCCTGAGCCTATCGAACGGGTTAATTGCCAAACTTTAAACTTTTTATTTTAAGCGATTATGTTGTTTATTTAGGAGTAAAAGTCAAGAATACTCATTTTATTTTACACGAATAAAAATTAACCGTCAACCTCCCGCATCGATGATTAATAACAAAAAACTCCACCCAAGAATCATGGCGAAGCCTTTCAGAAAAAAGGAACTGTTTTTTCCGTTGTACTTTCCATTCCCGAGTCTTTCCGCTGCCAGATAGTTTATTATATAAACGTCCATAATAATTTGTCAAGAAAACAAATTCACTATATTTTTTAATCCATATTTGTTAGAATACTTTAATGAAGAATAAAGGATTATTATTTTTGTTGCTTATTCTGGTTATCGCCTCTTTTTTTAGACTCTGGCAGTTAGATTCTATTCCACCAGGGCTCTATCCCGATGAGGCTATCAATGGAAATAATGCTTTAGAAGTTTTGAGAACCGGCAATCTTAAAGTTTTTTATCCGGACAATAACGGCCGCGAAGGCCTTTTTATTAATTTAGTTGCCTTATCTTTTGCTGTCTTTGGAGCTTCTGTCTGGTCATTAAAAATCGTTACTGCAATCATTGGGATACTCACTGTCCTTGGTCTATATTTACTAACCAAGGAACTATTTAGTCATTTAGCCATAAAACCATTTAATCATTCGGCTATTGCCCTTTTAGCTTCTTTTTTCCTGGCTATTTCTTTCTGGCACACTAATTTTTCCAGAATTGGCTTCCGGGGAATTTTAGTTCCCTTCGTCTTGGTTTTTGGCTTATATTTTCTAATGAAGGCCTTCCGGACCAAGAAGCTTTCAAACTTTATTTTTTCTGGTATTTTCTGGGGAATAGGTTTCTATACTTATATTTCTTTTCGAATGGCTGTCATTATCATAATTATAATTCTAATATTAAAATTTATAGAATATTTAAAAAAAGAAAGGTCTGAAATTGGCTGGGGCAGGATTCTCTGGAAAAAAATATATTTACGAGACGGCTGGTGGAAGGTTAATGTTTTTTTAGTCGTAATTATTTTAATAGCTCTGCCGATTGGGATTTATTTTTTACAGAATCCTGGAGATTTTATTGGTCGGGCCACTGGAGTTTCTATTTTTTCTCAACAAAGTCCAGTTATGGCTTTTGGAGAAAGCCTTGTTAAGCATTTGGGAATGTTCAATTTTTACGGTGATCCAAATTGGCGTCATAATTTTGCAGGATCCCCCATGCTCTTCTGGCCAATAGGAATCTTATTTCTAATTGGTATTGTTTTATCAATCAGACACTTAATTCAATCAATCAAAACTAAAAATTACCCGCTGTTTACTGTTTATTGTTTACTGTTCATTTGGTTCTTTGCTATGCTTTTGCCTGGCGTTTTAACCTATGAAGGGGTTCCTCATGCTCTAAGAGTAATTGGAGTAATACCGGTAGTCTATATTTTTGCCGCAATCGGAGGTTTAGTAATCTATGGATGGTTAAAAAATATAATCAAAAAGCCGAAGTTGCTTTTTGTTCTTTGTTTACTGTTCATTGTTTTTACTGGCTATTCTGAATTTAATAAATATTTTTATAACTGGGCCAAAAACTCAGAAGTAGAAAAGGCTTTTTCTAAGAATTATGTAACAATCGGAAACTACCTTAATTCTCTACCTTCTAAAATTAAAAAGTATGTAATAGTAAACGAACCCGGAGTACCTCTCTATGGAATTTCGATCCCGGCTCAAACCGTTATATTCATTGAAGCTGCTAAATTCAATCAGCCACGTTCAATCTATGTAAAAGCTGAGGATTTAAATAAAATTGAAACGGATCAAAAAGAAACTATAATTGTACCATTATATGACGGAAAACTATTTGATGAGCTTCGGAAGAAATTTCCCCAAGGAAAAGTTATAGAAACAAACAGCTTTTATCTTTACAGAATAGAATGAAAATGAAAACAGAAATGGGTAATAAACTAAGAATACTATTAATAATTTTAGGAGGAATTCTTCTTATTATTATCTTTTCTAAAGTCTTGGACTTAATTTTTGCTTTAATCTTTATTTTAATTTTCTAAATTCTATGTCAAAATTGAGGTCTCCAAATGACTTGACCTATATTATCGCTGGAATATTGCTTCTATCTATGTTCTTGATGGCTATTTTCAGTATACTCGAGGATTCTTTTACTTTTGACGAAACTGCCCATGTCTCAGCTGGCTATTCCTATCTAACTCAAAAGGATATGAGGCTTAATCCGGAGCATCCCCCATTAATCAAAGACCTTGCTGCTATCCCGCTTCTGTTTCTAAATCTTAATTTCCCAAAAGATGATTCATCTTGGATTCAAGACGAGAAACCTGTCTGGTGGCATCAATTCGATTTTGCCTATCAATTTTTATACCGTTCAGGCAACGATCCTGACCAAATCTTATTCTGGTCGAGGCTGCCCATGATTTTATTATTGATATTTTTAGGATGGTTTATCTTCCTCTGGACAAGAAAACTTTTTGGAAACAAGGCTGCGCTTCTGTCCTTGTTTCTGTTTGTTTTCTCACCTAATTTTCTCGCTCACGGCAGATTGGTCACCACAGATGTCGCCGCGGCGGCCGGAGCAGTTCTGGGTATTTACTACTTTCTAAAATTCTTAAAAACCCCTACTTATAAGAATATTATTTTAGCTGGTATTGCTTTTGCAATAGCTCAACTTTTAAAATTCTCTTTAATCCTTCTCTTTCCTCTTTTTATCATTATCTTCTTTCTTTGGATAATATTTAAAGTTGAGAAAGAAAAAATTAAACAATTTTTCTCTTATGGTGTAAAGATTATTCTGGTTTTTATCATTGCTTTTCTTTTAATCTGGCCTGTATACCAATATCATGTTTTAAACTTACCCACAGAAAAGATAGAAGATTATGCTCAAGAGTTTTTAAAAGACCATCCCCTTAATAATATTTTGCCTAATCTTCCCTTGAAACTGGGGACTCCCGCAGAAATTGTCGGTTGGATGGCAGAACGTCCGATTCTAAAGCCTTGGAGTCATTATTTTTTAGGTGTTTTTATGGCTACAGGAAGGGCGGCCGGCGGTAATACTACTTACTTTTTAGGAGAAATTTCAGCTGCAGGCTGGATTCAATACTTCCCTATTGTTTATATTATTAAGGAACCCTTGGCTTTTCATATTTTAACTTTGATAACTTTGCTTTTCGTCGCTTACTCAATAAAGAGGCTTTTGGCTTCGACTGAGCAGGTTCGTCCTGAGCTCACTGCCGAAGGGCTCAGCCGAATGTCCTGGAGGCAAACTCTTTCCCGTCTTAGAAATTGGATAAAAGATCACTTCACTGAATTTGTTTTCTTGGTTTGGCTTCTGATATATTGGGGAACAAGTTTAAGCAGCAACTTAAACATTGGCGTCCGACACCTGCTTCCCACCTTTCCTTTTGTTTATATTCTGGTCGGCGGCGGGATCATTGTTTTATTAAAAACAGAAAGAAATCGCCTGTTCAAACTTATTAAATACTCAATTTTAATTATTTTAATTCTCTGGCAGGCTGTTTCGGTTATAAAAACTTATCCTCATTTTCTTTCTTATTTCAATGAAACAGTCGGCGGGCCAAATAATGGCCATACTTATGCTGTTGATTCCAATCTAGACTGGGGCCAGGATTTAAAGAGATTAAAAACGTGGATAGAAAAAGAAGGAATTAATGAAATTTACGTTGATTATTTCGGTGGAGGAGATACAACGTATTATTTGGGCAAAAGATTTAGGCCCTGGCAGGGGAGGTGGAATCCAAAAAAGCTTCCCAAGGGAAGCTATCTGGCGGTATCTGTTACTCTTTTGCAGGGAGGAAAAGGCCAACCAGCTTATGGCTTTGACCAACCTGTAGGATATTATCTCTGGCTTGATAAATACAAACTTATAAAAAAAATCGGCTACTCAATTTTCGTATATTATATTGATTAATCTCCTGCTTTATATTTATAGTAGACCCTGGTGAACCTTAGCTCGATATAATCTAAATTCCCTCTTTCTTCCGGGGGGATTTCTTCTTTTAAAACCAAATTTAATTTTGTCAGCTGCCAGGAGATATCCTTTTGAAGATCAAAATAAATCTCCCAGCCTTCGGCGGTTTTAACGTTCAACCTTCCTGGATTAAGAATAACAAACTCTTCTATTTCTATTTCAAGATTTCCTTTTATGTGTTTTTTAATGTCGAGAATCGATACTAAAACATCTTCTTCAATGATTTGATCTCCCAAATTAAAAGAACTTATATCTCTTCTGTCTATAATCTTTGTCAAAACAATTTCGCCCGGAACCTTCTCAGATTCAGTAGAAATGTCATTTCTAACTAAGTCAAAAATTATTCCTTTTCTATCAAGTAAAAAACAATGTTCTGTTTGGCACCAAATTGCCAAATCCAATCTTTCTACTACAATAATATTAATAGTATCAGGGAAACTTTGACTGACTTTAACTTCTGCTATCTGGGGAAAGTTATCTAAAATATCATCTTTTATTCCATTTAAGTTAACCAAGAAAAGGCTTCTTGTCTTAAAAAACAATATTCTATTTTCTAACCTTTTTTCTATTAATAATTTAAGACTTTCTTCTGAGACCTTTTCTTCGCCGGTAACAATAGTTTGTTTAATCTGGAAAGTCTTTGAAAAAAATAAAAAATAAAAAATAGCTCCGGCAATAATAATGATTATAATGCCTAGCCAAAAAAATCGATTGCGTAAAATCGATTTTTTCTTTCTAATCCGGTAAGGTTTTCTAAATCTCCTGGTAATCATTGAAATTAGAACCTCTTTTGTCGCTTATTCTTTTCCAACCTTTAATTTATAAATGTTTAAACTTCCACTTTTAACATTTATAATCCCCTTCTGGTTTTTCTTAATTTCTCGACAAAATAATTTAGCCAATATTTTTTCGATAGTGGTAAATCCTGAGTTTTAACATATTCTTTTTCATATCCGCCAAAGCCTTTCTTAAATAAAGTAAGACCCGCCCAGGGATGCCTTGAAGAATCAGTTGAAGCAATCCCCCAGAAGTTATAAATTTTGCAACCTCTTTTTTTGGCTTCTTTAATGGCTTCCCATTGTAAAAGGTAAGATACGGGAATTTTCGGATATTTTAAAGATGAAGCTCCTTGATGATAGAAAGCAGTTCCCTGCCAATAGATTACAATAGCAGAACCTAATATTTCTTCTTTATATCTACCTAAAAATATTACTACCTGATTATCTGATAAAAATGCTGAGACTTCATTTTTGAGGTAGTCTAACGAAAAAGGAATAAAATTGTGTCGATCAACTGTTATTTGATAAAGTTCATTAAATTTTTCAACATTGTCTAACTTCTGACTGTTGCTAATTATAACATCTGGGTTCTTCTGGGCCTGGCGAATTAAATAACGAGTGGTTTTGCGCATTTGCATTAAAAGTTGCTCTTCGTCCGGCGTAATATCTAACATCCAGGTTAACTCAGGATGCATATGAATAGGGGCTTCCCTGAATCCCAGAGTTTTGAAGATTTTAATGTTTTCTCGGTTTCTTTCCCAAATCGGAGCAATTCTGATAAAGCTCGCCCCTTCTTCCCCGGCAATTTCTTTCAATACATTGATAAACTCTCTTAAAATTTGTTTTCTGTTCTCTGTTTTTTGTTCTTTGATAACTGGCCCGTGCGGACAAAACAAAAAAACTCCCCTCCTAGCTGTAATCTTAATAACCAAAGTTAAGCCCAATAAATTATCTTCTGTATAAACCCCCAATCTCCAAATCTTATTTCCCGTTACTTTCTGAAATTCCCCCCAGTTCCAAGATTGTAGAAAGGTCTTTTCATTAGTCCTCGATAAAAATTCTTCCCAGACTTTTTTATTATTTATTTCTCTAATTTTAAAGCCCATAACCCATAGACATATAACACATTTATGACGGCCGTCATAAATGTGTTAAGAATTAAAAATAAAGATGAGTGACTCGAATCAGAAAATCTACAATCTTTTTAGCCTCCTCTTGCGAAATATTAATATGGGTTGGTAAATTTAGAGTTTCTTTGGCTAATTTTTCAGCTCTTGGACAACTTCCAGAAATATATTTCATTTTCTCCAGATTGGTATCATGAGGGGCAATAGGAGTTGTGTACCAGTCCCCTATTAAAATGTTTTCCTGCCAAGCTTTTTTAATAATTTGATGAGCTTTTGAGTGTTTTATTGTAAATCTTAAAAAAACTTGGCCCTCACTTTTTTCTAACAACTCGAAAGAAGTATTTCTTAAATTATTGTAATAAAAATTAGCTATTTTGCGTCTATGGTTATTAAATCTCTCAAGTTTTCTTAGTTGATTTAAGGCAAGAAAAGAGAGAACATTTGGCATTTTTTTTGGAAAATAACCTGGTTTTTTTCCTTTTTTTTCTGTCCAATGAACAGCTTTTGACAAAATCTGGAGCCACTGAAAAACGCTCAATAATGTTTTGCCAAGCCTTAAAAAAGAATAGGTAGGCAAAATTAAAAAACTCATCAGAACTGGATGAAGTAACTGCTGAAAGATCCAAAAATTTGAGGGATAACTTACTTTTTCTTGAAATTCTTTAAGTTTTTTAGCCAGAATATCATCATCAGTTATCACCATTCCGCCGTAGACTGAGGATATAATTTTATCTCGAGAAAAACTAAAAAAAGCAGCCTTGCCAAAGGTGCCTACTTTTTTCCCCCGATAACTAGTTCCTAAAGAATGAGCACAATCTTCAATTAAAATTAGATTATTCCTTTGGCAAATTTCTAAAATCTTTTCCATTTCGGCTGCCAAACCAAAAGTATGCTGAATTACTAAAATTTTACTTGCCTGAGTAACTTTTTTTTGTAAATTTTCTGTGTCAATATTGAAAGTTTCTTTCTTGCAATCAACATAAGCTGGCTTTAAATTAGCCCACAAAATAGGACTTACGGCTGCATTACAAGTAAAAGCCTGAAGTAAAACCTCGGTATTTTCCTGTAAACCAAGTGACTTTAAAATTGCTAAAAAAGCCGAGCGGCCACTATTAAAAGAGACAGCATGTTTTGTTCCAAAATGTTTTTTAAACTCTTTCTCTAATATTCCAATGTCTTTTCCTTCTTTCCACCGCCAAGGTTGGAAGATTAATTTTAAAGCTAAGTCAATATCATCTTTTTCGGTGTTTGGCGAAAGCGATATAGAAATTGGTCGAAAATTACCAATCATATTATTTACTATTGACTAAAAAGTCAATTAATTTTTTCGGTACTCTGCCTTCTAAAAGAACAATATCGCCGGGACCCCAAAATTTTTTTATTATTTCGAAAATCTCTTTTGGGTCTTCGCTAAACAAAACATTTTCTTCTTTTTTCCCTTTTTCCAGGAATCCTTCTCCAATTTCCCGAAAATAATCTTTGGTTGTCACAATGACCGCATCGCAAGTTTCTCCAATTTTCTCCCCGATTTTCTTATGCATCTCCTTTGCCGTTCTGCCTAATTCAATCAAACAGGGCATGATAATCATTTTTCTGCCTCCATAAACCTTTAGGTAATCTAAAGCAGCAATCACTCCTTCTGGATTAGCCGAATAAGAATCATCAATTATTATTAGGCCGTTTATTCCCTTAAAAAGATTCATTGTATTCTTGGCTGGTTCAATTTTAAAACAACCTTCGACAATTTTTTCAGTCTTCATCCCCAACTCTTGAGCTACATAAATTGTAGCTAATAAATTAGATATAAAATGGTCTCCAGATAAATATACCTTAAGGTTGATACATTCCTCTGGGGTACAAGCTTTAAAAAAGACATAATTTCTTTGAACAATAACATTTTCTGCCCAGATACCGGGGATAAAATTAGATGGTTTTGGCCGAGAACTGGAAATTTTCTTTGGTTTCTCCGTCTTATTATAAAGGTCTAAGCAGTATTTATTGTCTCCATTAAAAATTGCTAAACCATTGTCGGGCAAAGCCTCAATTAATTCATATTTTGCTCTAATTATATTTTTTTGAGAACCGAAAAGGGCAAGGTGCTGTTCATTTATTCCGGTTAAAATTCCAATTTTTGGTTTGACAATATCACAAAGTAATTTAATTCCTCCCCGGCCATAGGCTCCCATCTCAACAATAAAAATCTCGTGCTCGGGCTTCAAATCTTTTAAAATACATTGGGAAATTCCAATTTCTGAATTTTGGTGCTCTTTTGTTTTTAAAACATTGAATTTTCGAGACAAAATTGTATATAAAAATTCTTTAGTCGAAGTTTTGCCATAGCTACCAGTAATACCGATCACCAGAAGATTTTTAAAGATCTCTCTTTTTCTTTTTGCCTTTCTGATAATTAGACATTTTGAAAGGACTGCAAAGGGCTGAAAAATTAAGACAATTACTGTAATAATTAAAGGTAAAGATAGGTCAAAAATTAATAACCAGAAAACGAAAAAATTTAAATCTTTCTCGAAATAAAGAAGAGAGAAAATTACACCGACTTCGAAAATTATTACAGAAAATATCAGAAAAATCATCTTTTTCGTTATAACGGGAATTTTTATTCTCTTTTTAGCAAAATCTAAAAAAGTTCTTAGTCCTTCGAAAAGATAAAGAACTAGAAGTAAAAAGGGGAAAAGATAATATAAAACTAAAAAAATAATTTTAGGGGAAATAAAAGGAATAAGATTCAACGAAGGAAAATTGGTTAGATAAATCAGGAAATAAGGAAAAGAAAGAAAATAGAAAAGAAGGAGAATTTTCGAAAAATTCAATTTATGAAAAAGAGTCTTCTTTCCTTTCTCGGTTCGGAAGTGATCGAAAAATCTGCCAATGTGATATTCTTTCAGCTGCCAAAGATAAAGATAAAAGAGAATAATTTTGACAGTACGAATCAGCCAAAAGATCGCTAAAATATGAAAAATATTGAATGACATGTCTGATTAGAATTTAATAAACTGTAAAATTTCCTTAGTAAATTTTTCCGGGGTTTCTAAATGAGGACTGTGGCCAATCTTAGGTAAAATGATCAACTTCGAATTAGAAATTTTTTCTTTCATAATATAAGCATATTTTACAGGCACTATTTTGTCTGTTTTGCCCCAAAGAATTAAGGTTTTAGTTTTAATTTGAGCAAGATAGCCAAAAAGGTCTTCAGCTAGAATTTTTTTAATGGTTTCTCTCATAGTTCCCTTAACTTTAAGATAATCTTTTTGGCGAATGATTTGATAAAAAGCATCTCTGGCTCTGTCTTTAAATTTCAGAAAAGGCCCTTTAGAAAATAAATAATCCCCTACTCGACCGAAAAAATAGAACATTTTAATTTTAAAATTTTTATCTGGTTTGATACCGGCTGAAGAACATAAAATCAAAGACTTTATTTTTTCTTGGTAATCCACAGCAAATTTTATTGCTACTCTTCCTCCAAAAGAATGGCCCAACAAGAAAAAAGGTTCTCTAATTTTCATCTTTTCAATAAAATCTTTAAACCACCGAACATAATCATCTACTGTCCAGGGTTTTTGAGGAGTTGTGCTTTTACCAAAACCCGGGAAATCGGGAATAATCACTTTAAATCCTTTTTCAGTTAATATTTTTTGAACTAAAAGCCAGGACACAGAAGATCCTCCCCAGCCGTGTAAAATTAAAACTAACTGGCCTTCGCCAGATATTTTATAATTAGCTTCCAAATCATTGATTAAGAGTTTTTTTTCTGTCATCTCCCAATCTTATTGAACTTCAAATATTTCTGGAGAGCCTTAGGGATATTGATGCTTCCGTCTTTTTGCTGATAGTTTTCAATGATGGTAATCAGGGTACGCGGGATAGCAAAGGCAGTACCGTTTAAGGTATGAATAAATTCTAATTTTTTGGTTCTGGAATTTCGATAGCGAATGTTTAAACGTCTCGCCTGAAAATCGGTGCAGTTTGAAGTAGAATGAGTTTCTCTATAGCGACCTTCAGATGGCATCCAGGCTTCAATGTCGTATTTTGCAGCAGCCGGCATCCCCAATTCTCCTGTGCACATTTGTAAGACCCTATAAGGAATTTTTAAAGATTTCATCAATTTTTCTTCTAAAGATAATAAAAATTGATGCTCTTTACGAGATTTCTCCGGATGACAAAAGCTCAACATCTCAACTTTATCAAATTGATGAACCCGCATAATTCCCTTAGTGTCTTTTCCATAAGCCCCGGCTTCTCTTCGAAAACAAGTAGAAAAACCAACGTATCTTTTCGGTAAATCTTTTTCTTGAAAAGTTTCATCTGCATACATTGCTCCAATTGATTGTTCTGAAGTTCCGGTTAAATATAATTTGTCTTTTGGTAGAAAATAAGCTTCTTCATCGTCGGTTTGCTCTAAATAACCCATACCCTGAGCCATTTCCGGCCTTAACATGACTGGCGGAACAATTGGTATAAAGCCCTCTTTAATTAAAGTATCAAAAGCAAGATTTATTAAAGCAAATTCAAGTAGAGCTGCCTCTTTTTTCAGGAAACCAAATCTGGTCCCGGAAACCTTAGCTGCCCTTTTTATGTCAATTAAATCTAATTTTTCAGAGATTTCTAAATGGTCTTTGGGATTGAAATTAAATTTCGTCTTCTCCCCCACTTCTTTCACGACTACATTGTCTTTTTCATCTTTTCCAACAGGAATATCCTCGAGTGGTAAATTTGGAATCTGAAGCATTAAGTTCTGAAATTCTTTTTCTAAGCCTTTTATTTTGGTTTCGTGACCCTTAATTTTAGATTTTAAATTTTTTGCTTCTTTTATTTCTTTGCCATCTGGTTTAGATCTGCTTAGTTTATTTATTTGTGATTTCCAGCCTTCATATTCTTGGCGATATCTTCTTATATATTTATCAATTGCCAAAAGCTTATCAATATCAACTTTGACATGTTTTTTGCGACAGCCTTCTTTGACAATTTGTGGACTTTTTCGAATGAACTTTATGTCTAGCATGAATTACATTGCTACATTGCTGAACTGAATTGATTTAATGAACAATATAACAATTTGACAATATAACAATTGAGCAATTTATTGCTTAGGTTTCATTGTCGGAAATAAAATAACTTCCCGAAGAGAATAAGAATTTGTAAGTAGAGCTACCAGCCTGTCAATGCCCATTCCAAAACCGGCAGTAGGCGGCATGCCATATTCTAAAGCCTCTAAAAAGTCTGGATCCTGCCTCTGAGCTTCCTCGAGCCCTTTCCTGTAAAATTTCTCTTGTTCTTCAAATCTTTTTTTCTGTTCTATCGGATCATTAAGTTCTGAAAAAGCATTGATTAATTCCCAGTTGGCAGCCACCAATTGGAAATTAGCCAGTTTTGAAGGATTATTCGGTAATTGTTTAGCTAGAGGAAAAGTTCCCAGGGGATGATGAATGATAAAAGTTGGCTGCCAGATTTTTGGCAGGCAGAATTTTTTGTAAATTTTATCTGCAATTTCTGCTTTTTGTTCCCCTTCTTCAATCTCAATGCCAAAATTTTTTGCTTCTTTTTTAAGGGCTTCTGGATGAATTTCTTCTATATTAATTTTTGTATATCTTCTTAGTATTTGAGAAAATTCAACTCTTGGCCAAGGGTTTTTAAAATTTATCACCTTGGTCCCATATTTAATTTTTAAACTTCCAAACGTCTTTTTAAGTAAAAACTCGAACATTCTTTCTGTTAACTTCATTAAATCTTTGTAATCAGCGTAAGCTGAATAAAATTCTAACATGGTAAAGTCTGGATTGTGAGATTTATCCATTCCTTCATTCCTAAAACACTTGCCAATCTCATAAATTTTTTCAAAGCCGCCAATTATCAACCTTTTCAGATAAAGTTCGGGAGAAATTCTCAGATATAAATCAAGATTTAAGGCGTTAAGGCGGGTTTTAAAGGGCTTGGCTTTAGCTCCTCCATAAATTGGCTGTAAAATAGGAGTTTCTACCTCCAAAAATCCTTCTTTTTCTAAAAACTCTCTGATTGTCTGAATGATTCTTGAGCGGAGTTCGAACTTTGTTCTAACTTCTTTGTTAAAGATTAAATCCAAATATCTTTTTCTATATCTTTCCTCAATATCTCGCAATCCATGCCATTTTTCAGGTAAAGGTAGAAGGGTCTTTGCCAAATTTTTAAAATCTTTAGTTTCGATGGTTCTTTCTCCTTTTTTGGTCTTAAATAAAACTCCTCTCACTTCAATGAAGTCGCCGATATCGAAATTATCCAGAAAGAACTGATAGCCCTTCTCGCCCAATCTGTCTTTCCTGAAAAAACCCTGGATTCTTCCTGTACCATCTTCAATATGGCAAAAAGTAGATCCCCCATGCTTTCTAATGCTTCTAATACGACCCACCAAAACTATTTCTTTTTTTGAACGGGAGATCGTGGCAAAGCTTTCTAAGCTATCTCTTATTGTATGAGTTCTTTTGGTTTTCTCTGGGTAAGCTAAAATCCCAGCTTTTTTCATGGCTTCTAACTTCCTTAAACGAGTTTTTTTGATATCTCCAAGATGTCCCATGTTCTTATTCTGTATTTTAACTGATTTTACCTCTTGGGTCAAAACCCCGTCAAAATTTTTCTACGTGGTCAAAATAAAAAACCTCCTTTTAGGATGGTTTTTTGTCAATAAAATACTAAAAATTATTATCTGGTGAACCTCCACACCAAACGAGGATATGCGAATTCATGAAACGCATCCTCTCGTCGTCAAGCCCTTAATGGTTTAGCGAAAATCCTCGTTATGGTGCGGGGGTGAAATACCACTTTAAGATTTCTCTGGCAACGGGTAGGGCCACCACCATACCCTCTTGAACATTTTCAACCATAATTGTTAAGACTATCTGAGGGTCTTCATACGGGGCAAAGACTGTTACCCAGTTATGATAATAACCTTCTTTGTCAGTTTCAGCTGTCCCGGTTTTTGCTGCAACTTTGACTGGCAAAGCGTTTAAAATCACCGAAGATCCGTAAGTAACTGCTTCCCGCATCCCCTCTCTGACAATTTCAAGATTCTCAGAACTAATAAAGTTATTTCTAATAATCTCCGGCTTAACTTCTTCAGCTGCTTGAGGTGAATCTGCCGAACCCACAACAATTCTCTGGACAGCCTGAGGCCGATAAATGGTTCCACCGTTAGCAATAGCCGCAAAAGCTGTGACAACTTGTAAGGGAGTAATACGAAGATAACCCTGACCAATCGAAAGATGATAGGTATTCCCGTCGTACCAGTTCTCATTAATAACTCTTTCCTTCCAGGCAGGATCAGGAATTAAACCTTCTTTTTCTCCGGGAAGATCAACCCCTGTTTTCTGGCCCCAGCTAAAAAGCTCTAAATATTTTTTTATTCTTGTGGGCCCCAGTCCTGCCTGATTTTCGTATCCACCCCCGATAGTATAGAAATAAACATTAACCGAATCAGCAATGGCCTTTCTCATATCTGTCCAGCCGTGAACCTTCCAGTCCTTATAGGTGTAGATAATCTCAGGGTTGTATTGATGAGGAACCTGAATATAACCTTGGGCTAAAATTTGTTTTTGAGGGTCAATTAAATTTTCTTCTAGGGCAGCCGCCGCAATTAAGGGTTTGATGGTCGAACCTGTAAGATATTCCCCGCTAATTACCCGATTAAAAAAAGGTTTATAGGGATTATTATAAAGATCTTGCCAGGTTTCTATGTCTATTCCCCTGCTGAAAAGATTATTATCAAAGCCCGGAAGACTGACTAAGGACAGAATTCCTCCGGTTTTCGGATCAATGGCTACCCCCACTCCTGCTTTCGCCCCGCTTTGTTTAAGCATAGAATTAAGCTCTGCTGTAATTTTTTTTTGTAAATCAGAATCTAACCAAAGAACTAGACTTTTTCCATCTTCTGGTTCTGAAATTAGATTTTCTAATTGAGTCTGTCCCAGAACATTTTTTTCAATTTCCCGCTTTCCAGGATTTCCTCGGAGGACCTTTTCGTAGGATTTTTCTAGGCCGGTTTTCCCTATATAATCTGCAATTGAATAATCTGTTAAGTTCTCAATTTCTTCCTTACTGCTCACTCTTCCAACATAGCCGATCAAATGAGCAAAATCGGTCCCTGAGATATAATCTCTTATCGTATTCATCTCTACCCGGCAGACAGAATTCTTCTCTTTCCCAGAAAAAATTGGATTTGTTTCTAACAAAATTAAGGTTGCCTGGTCTAAGTTTTCGGTAATTAAAACTTGGAGCAATTCTGAGGTTTCAATCTGGCTTCTTAAGTCTTCTATGTCTTTATTGATAATCTGCGAAAGCTTAGTTAAAATCTTGGACCTTTCTTCTTCCTTCCATGGAAAATCCCTTTTGTCGCAGACCAAATCAAAACTTGGCTGATTGAAAACAAGTTGATAGCCAACTTTATCATAAATTACTCCTCTATTGGGCCTAATTAAAAAAAATCTTGTCTTGTTATCTTGAGCTAAAAGAGATAAATCCTCATTTTTTACAACTTGAAGATAAAAGGTCTGGGCAAGAAAAACCAAGATTAGCAGCAAGAAAGAAAAATAACACCCCAGAATAATTTTTCTTGAAAGAGGGATTTCAAATTTCTTCTCAGATATATCTAGTTCCTCCTCTCTTTTTTTGGCTAAGCTGTCTAAAAAAATTTCCTGAGGCTCAATTTCTTCGCTGGAAGATATTTTTACTTTCTTGTTCTTAAGAAAGCTCTGGGAAGAAGAATCAGGTTTTTTTGGATAAAAAGCGGACATATTTTTTAAAGAAATCAATGAGGTGAAAACCAACTAAAAGTAAGACAAAACTATAGATTAACTCAACTGACAATAACGTTCCGGGGCTAATTCTAAAATAATCAATTTTTAAAGCGGGTTCCTGTATGAAATAAAGAATAAAATCCAAAAATAATTTATAAAAAATTAAGGCGGCCAGAGATAAAAGAGAAAACCAAAAAAAAGTCATTTTCTTTAAAGAATAACTTAATTTTTTCAAAAGAAAGGCCGTGATTAATAGCAAAATAGTTGTTGTGCCTAAAAGATGGCTAGAAAAAATATCAATAAATAATCCCCCAAAAAGGGATACGAAAAAACCAAGATTTTCTTTCGGATCTTCCAAGAGAACAAAAAAGATAACAAAAATTAGAATAAGATTTGGTAATTCCCCAGATATAGAAAAAGGGACAAAAAAACTTGTCTGGGCTAAAGATATAACATATAAAATTAGAATTAAAAACAGAAATTTTTTCATTATCTTTTAGAACTTTGAGATAATAAAAACATTTTCTAGTTGAGTTAAGTCAAAAAAAGGCGCAAGACTAGCTTCTTGGACAGGTTCAATATCGCTCCTTTTTATTTCTCCAACCTTTCCCACCAGAAGTCCCTTTGGGAAAATTTCCCCCAAAGAAGTTGTTACAACAAAATCTCCTTCTTGAATCTCTTGATCTCGGAGAACGTGGCTTAGAGACAAGCTAAGGTTCCCCTTACCTCCTACAACTCCCCGGATTTCTTTGTCTTGAATTTTAGCATCCAGGAAACTTTTTTTATTAGAAATAAGCATCACTCTTGCAAAACCTTCATAAACTTCACTGATTCTTCCTAAAACAATTTTAGACTCGGTAATTATAGGCTGCCCCTCAACAATACCGGCTGTGGATCCTTCATCAATTAGAATATAATCTTCATTAAAATCCTTACTAATGATTTCAGCAAACACAAGACTATATTCTTCCTGGAGACCAATCTCTAAGGCCTTTCTTAGTATTTTATTCTCTTTTTCAATCTCTTTTAAAGAAGCAATCTCAGAAAGTAGGCTTCGATTGTCTAATTTAAGACTCTCCATCTCCTTCTTGATTGTGTTTATTCGAATAATTGTCTCAAAGAAATTAGATATTCCTTTTCCTTTTTGCCAAAAAAATTGTTGAATGGGTGATGAAAATGAATAGAAGAAACTTTTAATTCCTCCCTGATAAAAATTTAAACTAATAATGATTAAAATTCCAATAATTATGATCGGAATTTTATTTCTTTTTAGAGAAATTTTCATATACCCCGTAGGAAGTTAAATATTTTCCGTTGTTATTATGTTTAACCATTAGATAATTATATAATTCACGGTTTAAAAGATAATATTGGATTTTCAGTAGAAAATATTTCAGCTATTCTTTCTGGGAAACTAATCTTGAATTCTTTACCTTTATTGTTATTCACGAAAATCCTTGCGTCTTCCTACGGGGTATAGATAAAATAATCTTTTTCCGGCTCCTTTTCGGTTGGCAATTAAAAATTAAGGATTTTTTTGGGGTTTTCAAAATAGAGTTTTCTAAGCACCTGCTCTTCCAGATTGAATCCTTGGTGCAAAATATCTTTTTCGCCAAAATCACAAGTATATTCTTTCAGTTGGTGCAAATTAAGATCACAGCTTATTCTTTGGTAAAGCCAATCTTGATCTTTATAGCGGGCTTGATCTAAAATAATATCTGAACCAAACAAAATTCGATCTTGATAGGTTAAGATAAAGTCTTTTATTTTGGGTAAGTCTTCTCTCAAATAACGGTGATATCTTTTAATACCCCCGCCCATTGAAAGATCAATATATAAATTAGGGTATTTGTCTAAAAGCCGAGCGCATTGATCGAGATTAATACCTTTAAAAATTGCAGAGCAATAATGGGCATGGATAAAGGTTACTTCGGGGAAATCTGAATAAACTTGTTCAAGCTGACTCTTTGTCTCTGGAACATTGATAATGCTTCCGTGAACCAAAATCGGGACCTGATATTCGGCTGCTATTTGGTAAACCTTATACATATTCTCTGAATTAAGAGGTTCATCATAAAAACTGGGATGACCGCCAAGGAGTTTTAAGCCCTCTCCCCCACTTTTAAGACATTCCTCAAAGACTTCTGCAGCTTTAGGATCTGCTTCGTCAATAGTACAAAAAGGAATAATCTTTTCAGGATATAATTTTTTAATATATCTAATTAAAAAGCTTTGGTGTATTTTATAGCCTTGATTATCCGGTCCCATACCCGTTGGCACAAAAATTATTTTGGAAATCCCCAGGCTTCCCGCCGCCCTCAAAAACTCTCCTATATCGCCGCCAGACCGATAATGTTCGTGCATGTCAATTTTTCCATAAAGCCCATCAAGAAGTAATTTATCTTTAATCAAAAAAAACTGTTCTGATATTTGCCCAGCTTTCCTTTGGGTTATTTTTTCATTGCTTCGGTAAGAAGAAGAAACTAGATTTAATATTTTGGCGAAATCAAGATAAGGATCTTCTGTAGATTCTAGAAAGTCATTTTCATTTAAAATAATTCCCTGGTCATTAAAGAAATCTTCTAAATAGTCGCCCAAATTTAAATGGTATAAGGGTTGGGAAGAATTGATCAGTTCTTCAACTTGTTTCTGAAGCAAAGAAAGGGCTAAAGAAATATCAATTAGTTTATCGAGTAATTCGTCTAATTTTGTTTGCTCTTCCTGAGATAAAGCCAAAGCCATTGAAGGATAAACAGCTATAAAAAAAACAGCAATTAATATAAAAATAATGAATGATAGTCTCATTATTATAAATCTAAGGTTTTCTTTAATAAAAGACCTTTATTGAACTACCTAACTGTCTTTTATCTTATTTACTCGTTATTTCTTTTGGCTTATCGGACACAACAAAACCAGCAACCAGATAGACAATAATGCCTGGTACAAAGCCGGTAAAGACAACTATTACAATCCAAACAACCCTCAGAATAACAGGGTCCACATTCAAATACTCTCCGATGCCACCAATAATTCCAGCGAGAATCTTATTCTCTTTACTTTTGTAAAGTTTTCTCATATTTATATTCACCCAGTAAAGAAATTTCTAAATTTTTCATTCGAAATTCTTCTACTGGGTTTACTTTAACACAACAAAAAACCCGAGACAATCCTTCGATAAACTCCCGCCCCTACTACCAGGGGCGGCAGGACAAGTAATCCTCGGGCGAATATCAAAAAACCGCCTTCTTAAGGCAGTTCTTGAAACTCAAAAAAAACATTATCTTTTTGTTTTGAAGATATTTTTAGGCAATCTTTTTTTAAGTCTCTGTTTTCTTCTGTCTTTTTTACTTTTTCTCATGTTGTTCTTAATTTTAATTCTTTTAAAAATAAAAGTCAATTTACCCTTCATAACCAGAAGTTTCAATGGAAAAAGGTAAGGTTTTAGCTTTTGAAAAAATCTCTAATTGTTCGGGTTTTCACTTTTTTCTCTAAGTATTTTGGAGTTTCTTTGTTGAGAATTCTTTTCATTGGACTTATTGTAATAGATTTTTCTTTATTTGAAAGCTTCTTTCGTTTACAAATACTGGCGAACAAGTTATAAATAAATCAGCTCTTCAAAAACTGAATATGGATTGTTCGAAACCCTGAAAGGAGGTAGAATAAGAAAATGATGAGGAAAATTTCACCAAAAATCTGGATTCCAGCGATAGTTACTATTTTGATAGTTGTTGGCCTGGCCATCTTTTTCGCCTGGCCGGAAAAAGAAGAAATTTCTGAAGAAATTAATGCTCCTGAAGTAACGCCTGCTGAAGAAGAAATCACTCCCCCACCCGGAATTATCTGGAATGTACCTGCGGGGAAAATTGATCCTGAAGTGGAAAAAGAAATTAAAGAAGCAATTTATAATAATGAGGATTTCATTTCAATGGGCAACGCCCTTAAAGAGAAGGGTCAATTTGTGAGCATTGAACAGTTGAATATGACAGAAGAATGGGCAGTCATCGGAACCGCAGCTCGTTTCGAAAGCACGCGGGAATATATAGGCACTGAAGGTGTGGCTTTTCTGTTTCGAAGAATGAATCAAGCCTGGGAGATAGCTTGGGAGGGTGATGAAAGATTCTGCCAATGGCTTCTTTTAGTACCTGATACTCTGATTTCACAGAAAAATAAAGAATTCTATCAGATGTTCTGTACAAAAGATTAAAAGAGGAGGTAAGGAAGGTGATCCGAGAATTAACGCTAGCAGTAGTGATAGTACTTCATTTCTTTTTCACCAGCTCAACTCTAAGCTTTGCCCAAGAAAGTCCTCACAAACTTCCTTATCCGGCGGGAAAGGAATATACAGTACGTCAAGGAAATTTCGGCTCTTTTTCTCATGGTAAACAGCATTTCAGAGGATATGGAATATATGCCTTTGATTTTACTCTAACGGATGGAGACCCCATGGTCGCCAGTCGAGCAGGTACAGTTTTCGCTGTCAAGGATAATTCAAATACAGGAGGCTGTGATGAAAGTTCCATCGGTCATGTTAATTATGTAATTATTGATCACGGCGATGGAACGTCTGCTCTTTACCTTCATCTCCAGTACAACTCAGTAACAGTTAAGGAAGGTGAATTAATTGAACAAGGGCAAGAAATTGCCCGAGCTGATAGTACAGGCTATGTCTGTGGTGCCCATTTGCATTTCCAAGTCCAGGAAACTCCTCAAGATAAATGGCATTGGTATACCCAATCTATCCAGATTTCTTTTTCTGATGCTGATGTTTTAGCTAAAACGCCGGATGGTGTTCCAATCGAAGGTGAAAGCTATGTCTCAGATAATGCCCTGCTGCCAAAAGTTTCAGGTGAAAGAATTGCTTATATTGGCCAGGATTCAAATTTGTATCTTATAAATAGTGACGGCACTGGGCAGAGAAAACTCCTTACTGGATCAGTTATGACATTTGAATGGCTACCGGATGGTAAACGAATTCTCTACAATCGCGGTGGCATGGATTCAGAAGGAGTGTTTCTTATTAATATTAAAACAGGCGAAGAAACACAGATAAAACAGGAACCTTTTATGGAACTATCTCCAGATGGAAAGCAGTTCCTCTATTGGGAGGGTGAATTTTCCAACCTGAGTCTCGCAATCTTTGATCTTGAGAACAGTTCTTCAAAGACTCTTCCAATTCAGCAGACATATCAAAGATTAGAGCTGGGAGTCTCACTTGAAGTCAATGCATTGATCTGGAGCCCGGATGGCAAAAAAATAGCTTATATCGATGATAACTTCATTGATATCCAAACAGGAATGAGAGGTACCGCTGTTTGGATGATGAATATTGACGCTCTCGAAAAAGAATTAATTTGGTCAAATACACTCGGGGCAGTAGCAAATCCTATCTTTCTGAGTTGGTCACCAGATGGTCAGAAAATAGGATTAGCTCGCGTTCTCGTCAGACAAGGATTAGGTAAGCTTACTTATGAGCTTTTCGATCTCGGTTCAAAATCCTCTCAAACCATACTCGACATATCTTATGAGCCAAGATGGTGTGGGGGCATATTACCAAAATTAATGGATGTGTATTGGACCAAAGAGAGTGCAAAGGTAATTCTCTCTTTTCCAGAGGATTGCTGGAGACTTACTTCATCTATCGTTGAAGTAGAACCTACTCTCAGCAGTTCTGGCCTCTGGTTATTGGAAGAAAGAAAAGAACCTAAACTTATATCCAAATTTTCCGGCTACAATGGCATAGATATCTCTCCAGATGGAACCTCTCTTGTTTTCTCGGGTAATCCCCCGCTTTATGCGGTTAACATTGACGGCACCGATTTAAGGAATATTGTCGAGTCGGGAAGCAGACCGGCTTGGCAACCAATTCAACACTAACTAAAGAGCGGCCTTCGGCCGCTCCTTTTTGTTTGAAAATATTTACTTGTTTATTTCACCGGCAGTTCAATATAAAAGGTTGAGCCCTTGCCTTCGCCTGGAGACTCAGCCCAAACTCGGCCGCCATGGACTTCAGTGAATTTCCTGGCGATATAGAGGCCAAGGCCTGTTCCGGCAGTCCAGTGTTTTGCTCCAGCCTTGCCGCGAGAAAAACTCTCAAACATCTTTTCTATCTCCTCTTCGGTCATTCCTTCTCCGGTATCTTTAATCACAGTGAGAATTGAACCCTGAGGAAGTTTCACAGAAGATTTTTTCTGTTCAGTTTCTACCGTTATTCCGCCTTTTTCTGTATATTTTATGCAATTATCAATGATATTTAAAATAACCTGCCTGAATTTATCTGCATCCACCGTAATCTCAGGCAAGGGTTTTGAAGGTTTTTCCCATTTCAGATAAATTTTTCTTTCGTCAGCCCTAATTTTTAATTCATCTACAACCGAAGAAATTATGTCCTCCAGCGAGATTTTCTGAAGGTCTATTCTCAATGTTCCGCTTTCAATCCTTGAGACATGCAACAAATCATTGACTAATTTGATTAATCTTTCATTGCTCTGATAAACTTTTTCCATAGGAGGAATGGTTCTCCCTGTCAATTTACCATAAGTTCCTTCAATCAGCATTGAAATATAACCCTTAATAGCGGTTAAAGGTGTTCTTAATTGATGGGAGGCAATGGAAATAAACTCGGATTTCGCCCGCGATAATTTATCAACCTGTTCATAAAGCTTCTGCAACTCCGCCCTCCGCTGGATTTCTCGAATAACACTCTGAATCAAGAAATAACCGAATACTATGAATAACAAAAACAGAGCGAATTTCCAGGAAAACTCTAACCATTCGGTCGCAGTTACTGCCTGCGCCAAAAGTAAAACAGCGATTATTCCTACTAATGCTTGCGTTAAAATTACGCGGATACCAAAAAGTTCTCTGGTCACGATAGCATATGCAGTAAAGCCTAGGAGAAAAATTACAGAATAGTTACCAAAAAGATAATAAGGAAAATCTGTATATTTCGAAGCTAAAAATACATTAAAAATAAGGTTCATTATAACAAAAATAAAGAAGCCAAAGAAGAAATATTGAGTCCTAAATTTTTCTTCTGTTGAGAGCCTAAAATATTTTTGAAAAAGTATTCCCGAAAATAAAACGATTATCAAGAATATTGTTGAATATACGAGAATATTTCCTTCTCCTAACACAGGAGAAACTCCCCATGCCTTAAACACAACATTTTTAACGTGGAGGTTAGTAAAAACTGTAATAAAGGAAAGACCAATTAGCCCAGCTAAAACAATTACATCTAAAAAAAGAGATCTTTTTTCTTTCCTTGGAAAAAAAATTGTAAAAAAGTACATACTACCCAAACATAAATATACTGGCACGAAAGATAATCTCGATAAAATAATAGCTTGATATGAGTTAGTTGAAATACTCGCAAAGTACACTAAAGTAATCCATAGGAGAGCAAAAATTGTCATTAAAAAGAATAGTTGATTAATCCTTGCTTTCCGATTAGTAAAATAAATCCAAAAAGCCATCCCAAGGCCAATAGTATTGACTAAAAGGAGAACAGCTTTGTTGATTAAAGTAAATTCAAACATAAAAAAAATTTACTTATATACTTGGCAACTTAATTCTGAAACAAGTAATTTCTTTAATCCAAAAAGAAATCTTTCAACATCAACTGACTTTATTTTTTTATTGAGATTATTGATCTCATCGTAACACTGTGCCCACTCTTTTAATAATTTTTTTTCAATTTTTGAACTTTCAATCTTTTTTATAATTTCTAATTTATTCTCCTTTTTGAAATCATTAACAGACAACGCACCAGAATCTATTGCATAAGCAAAAACCCCGCTAGTAAAATCTTCCTCTTCTATTTCTTTTTTCCAGCTACTGAGCCAATTACCAATTCTTGCCATTTTTTGAGCTTGCCAGAGAACTTCTCTTATTATTCTCAACTCTTGAATATTGAACTTAGAAGAACACATTAAATCAAGCATGCCACTGACTATAGCCACCATGGTGTGAGGTGGGTACAGCCAATACTCCGTTTTATTAATAAAATAATAATTTTTTGTAATAAGATAGTCGTGCTGGGAGCCGCTGAGGACTTGAACGATGTCAAAATTGAAAATATCTTTAAATTCTTTATATCGCGGGTATCTTTTTATTGTATGCGATATATAATTCCACAATTTTTTAGTAAAAAAAAGGTATTTTTTCTCTTTTTGATTTAAATAGCCAAATTTTATACAGTTTTCCAAAAATGGAATTTTCATTAATTCATTTAAAAGAACTTTATTTTGCAATTTATCAGCAGCATCATTTAAGAGAACTGCAAACATAATCAAAATTAAGGTTTTAATCTCCCATACAGATTTCTGATATTTTCTAATTATAGTAGGTAAAGTAATTATTTGAACAATCCTATATGTCCACTTCCAAATAAACTCATCCCTATCCCCTACTTTTTCGTATTCCTTTACCCATTTTTGAAGCTTCGGCGGCAGCTTAATTTTCTGAATTGCCTCAACCTCTTTTTTCACCCTCTCCGGCGTAAGTTGTTTTAAGATTTTATTGATTATCATAATCTTTCTACTATTTTACTACTATTCCCGTTTCAAGACAAACAAAAAAGAGGTTTGGCCTTAGCCATCCTCTTATCTATACAAATCCGCCAATAAGAAAAACTAAGTCTTTACTTTAATCTTTTGAAGCGGCTGGCAAATTCACTTTGCATACTCCGTAGCTTTTTCTCCGCAACCTTCCTTGCTCTTAATGGGTTAAGTTCGTTTCCTTTATTGACAGGTACCAAGTGGATGTGGACGTGTGGAGCTCCAAAACCCTCAATTGCTAGCCCGATGCGTTTCGCTGATGTGAGTTTTTTCAACACTCGAGCAATTCTCTTCACTGTTTGAAACATTCTGCCGTACAACGGTTCTGGTACAGAAAATACATCCCTTATGTATTTTTTGGTAATAAGAATGACGTGGCCAGGATTGATTGGTTTTACATCAAGAAACAATATAAAATCACGGTTTTCCCAAACCTTGAACGCTTCCTTCTGACCTTTAATTATGTTGCAAAACAAGCATCTCATAACCAAATTATATCAGAAATTTACAAAATAAAAAGGGGTAATCGTTCAAAGACGACTACCCTTTAAGAAGTGATCAGTTGTTGTAGGTACAACTGAACTTTGTGGTTTGATGTCAATTTTTTCAACCATCTATTTGTCTACTTTTTTGTCTGTCGGCATTAACCATCTTAGTGTCCCTTCTTATGGTTAGGAAATCGCTTGGTTAATTGTACTTCCAATGTCCTTTAATTGCCCAGCCACATAGTAAATACCAATATCTTCAATGAAATGGTCTATGATCTTTACACGGTTGGCATGAAAGTCGGGAGTATCTAGTGAGGGTAAATAAGCAAGGTAGTGAAAGTCTTTTCCGCCCATCATTGGCGAACAAGTTCGACGGATATATCTCGAGAAATTCTCATACAAATACAAATGGGGCCACCTATTCAGCGATCTTTCAACGTGTAACTTCGCCGCCGATTCGTAAACATGTAAGAAGAATACGGCAGCGATAGGTACTGTTTCGGTCTCAATCTCCACTCCTATTTGATGGGGGTGCACAATAGTTCGGTTTGTCCATGGGTCTCTATCACCGGAAGAAAGGAAGAATTTAACGAGATCTGGATGATGCTTTTCCATTGGATCAAGCCTCAACCAGAAGAATTTGGTTCCCTCATAAATGAAGGTTTGGCCTCTATCATAGCCGATAATCGCAATATCGTTTGCTACTAGCTTGTATCCGTATTCGCAACAGAGATGAAGAGCCATCGACGTCTTGCCTGCCCCTTCTTTACCCATAAGGAGCACACCTCGCCCATTTAGTGACACAGCTGCCGTATGTACGCTAGTCTGTCCTGCTGCCTGTCTTTGCATCTCTAAGAGGGCGTAAGCAAGATACGGAATGACCTCGCCATTCACGATCAGCTCAAGGTCTCCAGTGACTACAACCGATTTGTTATCTGCTGAGCAGGTTAATGAAAATTTTTCCTGGTCGTAGTAGCAAATCGAGTAGCCAGCATTAATTAGATCTTGCTTACAGGTATAGCCAGGAATAAACGCCACTAAGTCGGCATTTTTTAACGAAGGAAGTATCCTCTGTGTGCTACTGTAGATATCTACACCGTGTTTTCCTTGCCATAAACTGCAGAGAAACTTTGCTTGGCTACTCATAATTATCGCCTCCTTAATCTCGGAGATATCGCCTGTTTACGAACAAGGGCTGAAAGATAGTCGGCCTCCAAAATTTCTCTTTCAAGTATTCGATTAACCGCGGAAGAATCACGCGGCTGATCAAGGTCCACGATGAGATGCCTTGGTGGCTTCAATGAATCTCCGTTTACTGTAACAATGTAAACGCAGCACTCACATTCTAGCTCCTCAGCAATTGCTTTCGCCGCTTGGTTAGCTAGATATCCATAAACTTTACCGACATGGTAATTCGGGTTCTTGCCGAAAGGAGACTCCATTGTATAGGGTCTCATACAAGGAATAAGGCCATTAATCCTATTTCCTCGACCCACAGCCCCTTCTTCGCCACCCTCCAAGGCGGTTCCAGAAAGTAACAAGTAGTAGTCACCTTCGATTAGATTATCTGCTGTATTGATCTCCAAAGATGCCTCATACTCGTCACCCAACACCTCACGGCTTTTATCTAGAAGCATGGTCTTTATCTCTGTTAATTGCTCCTTATAAAAGTTAAGGTTCGGTGTCTCAAGAGATATGAATGGTATACACATCGTGACATCAATACGGCGACCTCTTCTTGTCGCCATAATCTTGATATCTTGTCCAATAAAGTTAAAGTGGGGTTCTCCGGTTTCAGAATAAAAGAAATTTTCCAGTTCGAGGACCAAAGTTTCGGTCAATGATAGTGGCCAGTAGCCAACGCAGCATGCTGTGTCATTTGCATGTGGCTTTTTGTAATCTGGAATATCATCTAATGACATCGGCTTGAACCAAGTTGAAAGATGGGAAAAAGAATTAGTCAGAGTAATAAACCCTAACCATTCTTCTACGTTGAAATGAGGAAGAACCGACTGAAGATATTCTTTAGCGGCTTTTTTCTGTATTTCAACATAGTCAATTGTTTTCCCACCAAAACTCACGCTCATTCTTCCATTGAGTATTAACTTTACCGGAGTAATCATTTCGCCCTCCCCAAAGCCAACACTCGCTTCACCGCCGATAAAAGCTATTTTATCAACGTTATGATGCAAGACAGCGCCAAATTGATCCAGACAATAGCGAGAATATTCCGCAGAAATGGCCTCCGCCACTCCATCTGCGAGGCAATCAGGGTGACCGATGCCTTTCCTTTCAACTATTTCGACTTTACATCTGTCCATGCTGAAATTACTGTTAGTAACCGTTATCTGTAGCACTGTTATACCTCCTCTATGTTTGATTTTTAAGGTTCATCCTAAATAATTAATAGCACATTAAAGCCCCTATTGTCAATAGTTGGTTAGTTGACTTTTTGATCTAAAAATGCTATATTTTAACATAATAATTTTAAATTAATAGCTAAATACTATGTATTATTCTGCATTATTAGGTAAGCCAGTAGATCACAGTATATCACCAGCATTATTTGAAATGTTGGCCGAAACTGCTAGTTTAGAGTATGCTCATCTAAAAATCGAAGTAGAGTCATTATCCGAGCTAAAAACCTCTCTTAGTTCTTTAAATAATCTTAAATTCAGGGGTGTAAACATAACACTACCCTATAAGATAAGCGTTATTAAATATTTGGACAAGATAGACGGCGCAGCTCGAAAAATTGGGGCAGTCAACACCGTTGTTTTTAAAAATAACAAATTCATTGGCCACAATACCGATGCAAAGGGAGCAATATTAGCCATAGAAAAAAAATTAAAAAAAGTTGGGGGAAATGACAAAATAGTTGTCCTTGGTGCGGGAGGAGCCGCTAGAGCTATCATATATAAGCTATATAAAAGATGTAAAAATATTACTATTCTCAATATTAATATAAAACAGGCAAATAAAGTCTCCGATGACATTTCAGTAAAATCAAATAAAAAAATCAATGCGGTGAAGTTAAATAATGAAAATATAGAGAAATTTTTAAGAAAATCAAATATTATTATAAATGCCACTCCTGTTGGAATGTTCCCAAAGTCAAATGAAGAAATAGTTAACCAGAAAATTTTTAACAAAATCGGTGATTTAAAGGGTAAATATTTCTTTGATGCTATATTTAATCCTTATAAGACAAAATTTCTATTGGATGCCGAAAAAAAAGGGGGCAAAGTTTGCTCTGGTCTTGATATGATGATTTACCAAGCAATCAGTGCTTTTAAATTATGGGTTGGTCACGATTTAAAAAAAGTCAATATAAAACTTATAGAGAAAAGGCTAATAAAGATTCTACAAAAATTTTGATAACATGAAGAGAATTTCAATAATTAATGATGAAATAAGTGATGACCCAAAACGGGTTGTTCTGTTTTTAAAACTCCACAAAATAAAGAATGTCGACTTGAGATCAATTAACGGTAAAAATGTCTTAGATATACCCTTGCCAGTACTAAGAAAATTGGCGATTTACTTAAATAGGAATGGTATTAAGGTAACATGTATAGCTTCTCCTATTTTGAAGTGGTATCCTTCAGGAATAAAAGCTAAAAAGGTAGGCAATATTAAAATTGATAGCTTTGGCTTTAATAATAAAAGTAAAGCTGACTATGAGAAAGTCTTTATTATCGCTGATATTTTTAAAACAAAATATATTAGGGTTTTTTCTTTCTTAAAATACAAAGACTTTAAAATAAAACATCTTGATAAAGAAATAGAAAAACTGTTAGATTTAGCTAAAAAGAAAAATAAAATATTGCTTTTAGAAAATGAACCTGCTTGCAATATTGATTCAGTAGATAGTTTGTATAAAGCTGTCAAAAGATACAATTCTAAACATTTGAGAGTATTGTTGGACATAGGTAATCTTTATAAACAAGGAAAAAAACTCCAGGATAAAGATATTGTAAAACTAGGTAAATATATCCGGTATGTACACATTAAAGACTATTCGCAAACGAAAAAAGAATACGTTCCTGTGGGCGCGGGTGATATTAACTACAAAAAACACCTTTCCTCAATTAAAAAGTTTGCTGATAAAGACTTAATTTTTTCTATTGAAACTCATACTAATAAAAAGAATAGATATCGTGATTCGGGTAATTCAATAAATGAATTGAAAGAGATTTTAAGTAATAAAAAAATACGATATGGGATAGTCGGTTGCGGAAGAATATTAAAGAAACATTTACTAGCAATTAAGGCTGATAAAAATTCAGAATTAGGAGGAGTATTTGATATAGATAAAAAGAAAATGAACTCAGTCGGTGAAGAACATTTTCGTAATTTAGGGGAGCTGATTGAAAATGTTGATGTTGTAGATATTTGTACTCCCCATCATACACATAAGGATATGATAATTAAAGCTTTGCGTTCTAATAAGAAATGTTTATGCGAAAAGCCCGTTTGTTTAAATGAAAAAGAAGCGAACGAAATTAGAAAAATTAAAAATTATGATAAAAATATCTTCGTAGTTTTTCAGAACCGTTTTAACCCTCCAATTTTATTTTTAAAAAAATTAATCAATAGTAAAAAAACGGGTAAGATTTTATATATTTTTGGTAATGTCAGATGGTTTAGAGATAAAGATTATTACAAAAAGTCTTGGCGAGGCAAGAAAAAACTTGAAGGTGGGATATTGTTTAACCAAGGAATACATATAATTGATATTATGATGGAAAATTTTTCTCCCAAATCAACAGTGAAAGTAATTAACTCATTTAGGAAGAAAATTTATCACAAAAAAATCAATACCGAGGATTTGTTTTTAGCACAATTCAAATCAGGTGATACTATTTTCAATCTGGAAGTAGTTGTTTCGTCGGTGCCTCGCAATTTAGAGAGTAGTATTTTTGTCATTTTTGAACGGGGATCTATTAAAATTGGGGGTGTTGCTTTAAATGAATTACTTTATTCTTCTTTCAAAGATAAATGTGATGTAGATTTTAAACCCGAAGTCAAAAATTCTCCAGTTTACGGTAATGGTCACAATATTTTAATCAAAAAACTTTCTGAATATTTACTGACGGGTAAAAAAGATATTAATTTAGTTAGCTTTGAAGAAGCTTATAAGAGAACTGTTTTTATAAATCAGCTATACAAAACAGCTAAAGAGATTAAATATAAAAATATATAATGTAATAAAAAACGGGCATAAGCCCATTAGTAAAATACATTTTTAAAAAAATTTTAATTTTAAAGTTTGCGTTTTAATAATTCAGCTTGTTTTTCTATCATAGCCTCAATCTTTTGTGGCTTTTCTTTTTCAATTTTTACCCAAAACGATATTACACGCCAAATAAAAATTGGTATTACTAAATTAGTAATATAAGGAATTAACTTCTCGTCAAAATTCCTTTTATAGCAATATTTTAAAAATAGCGATAAGGCTGTAGTCCAATGTTTATCCGATATAATAGGTTTTCCACTTCTTATCACTTCAGATATGGGTACAAAAGAATTACCCAGAAGTTTTTGATAATCTTTTTCATTTTTAATAAATTCAAATTTCATTCGTTTTAATAATGTGGGAACTTTTCTTTTGTGAGAATACATACTTAGTCGATCAATATTTATTCTTCTTCTACTTTTAATTATTTCAGGTTTGGCTTTTCTCTTTTTACTTTGATAAATCTTGGTTGTATGTATTGCTGAGGATAATATTTGTTTAGACATTGGCACTATTTTAGGAAAACTTTGTTTATGAAATTTTCTCCCTAGATAAGATTCTGCTATTTTGAATCCTCCACCGACAGCATGGCAGGTCATAAAGATATCTATACCATATTTTAGGGTTGATTCTATTAATGGCTGTTTTAATAAAAATTTACAAAATTTTTTACTTAATCCAAAATCACCCCCTATGGGCTGCCTAATCTTAACTCCGAATATGGCGTAGATCAAAGGATAAGTTAAGTGGTTGGTGTTACTACCCTCAAATCTATTACGGGTATAGACTGGCACAACATAATCACACTTCTTTTTTATCAATGGCTGCAAGAGAAGTCTCGGCCAGTTTTCATTTATTGTGTATATATCACTGTCAATAGTAGCTATATATTCTGCATCTAACTCCACACAGAGATTAAACAGTTTGATAAGATTTATGCCTTTTCCGCGAGATCTTCTGCCGGTATTATAATACTTTTTTAGACAAGTTGTTTCTGTATTCAAAAAAACAGATTTAGTATCATCTTTACTACCACTATCGAAATTTACAATTAAGCATTTGTGCGGATCATAGAACTTTTTTAACCCTTTATCAATGGTTTCTAAAACCTTTCTAATAGAATCTTCCTCGTTGTACGAAGGTAACCCAACAATGATATCTATTTTTTTGTTGTTTAGATGATCTGTCTTGTTTATATAGTAAACTTTAGTTTCACTAGGAGTTACTTCTATTTCACAAATGCTTGTATTTTTTAAATCAACTGTCTTAAAAATTTTCTTAACTGGAATTTTTTGCAAGATGGATAAAAACATCTTTATTGTACCTGCATGGGTAACGATTAAAACTTTATCATTGGCATGATTTTTGTTCAGCAGATTTATAAACCTATTTATCCTCTTTTTAACCCCTTGAAGCGATTCTCCCCCCTTAGCTTTTCTGGTCATGAAATCTCCGGGGATATCTTCCATAGAAATTTTATCCCATCTTTTTCCCTCAAGTTCACCCAATTTTGTTTCTCTTAAATCTTTCGTATAAATCACCGGTATTTTGGGTAGATATTTTTTTACTCTCTTTAGAGTGTCAGAAGCTCTTTTTAAATCAGAGCAGTATATAATGTCAAAATCATAACCTTTTAATTGCTTTCCTAAAAGCTCTGCTTGTTTAATCCCAGTATAAGTAAGTTTACCATGTTTTTGGCCCATGGTTATTTTTTTTATATTTTCGATTGTTTGTCCATGGCGGACTAAGTAGAGTCTCATAAACTTTTATCCAAATTGCTGATAATAGTATAAAACGCCCCTTTGGGCGCTATGTCGATCCGTTTAATTTGTATTTTCATCTTAGCAAAATAATACATAAAGTTAGACCACTTATTCGGTTTTATTGCTTCCTATATAAACCATAAGAAATTTCTGCCCTATCAATTTCTTCCAGAGATGTCTTTTTTATTATAAAATGGTTAAAAATCTATGTCAACAAAGGAGCAAGCCAGGGGCATATTATCTGAGTTCAACTCAAACCGCATCCATTCTATAAATAAGAATAAAAAGAGGGCATCTTACAATTTTCAGACGCCCTTTTTCTTTTTTAGACCATTCTTAATCTGCTCGGCAGCAATAAGGTCTCTGAGATGTCCGCTTTTCCTTGGATACCTTAACCCCCTCGCTAGTACTACCGGTATACCGACATTGCCCTGTCCCATAAGAAGCGAGGCGGCAGCAGCAATCTCATCGGCAAACGAGATACATATATTTCGTTTTTTTTGATAGAGGTCTTTACCTGAACTACTTCTTAGAAGGGCAGGAAACCCGGAAAGTCCTACCGTCATCCCAATGGAGCCATTTCGATACTGCACACCAAGGGAATCATTAATTAAGACTCCAATCTTTTTACCAGTTAGTTCTTCGATTTTCTTTCGTATTCTCCCTGCGCTCTTATCAGGATTCTCTGGGAGCATACTGACAAGCTCTTCTTCTGGATAACCAGTATTTGCTTTATCAATGCCGGCACTCGTGCAGATAAATCCGAGACGATGAACTGTTACAATTACACCGTGCCTGACCTCTAAGAAATTCCCTTCTTTCATCATCAGCTCAACGATTTTCGGATCTTTACCGCTGATTTCTGCTACCCTATGTGCTCTCCTTGAGGGTTGGACGGTTTTCAAAGAAATCAGTCTATTCTCTGCTTTCGAAACAATTTTTGAAGTCACGACTAAAATGTCTTTGTCCTGAAACTTCAGTCCCGCTGATTTCGCACATTCTACGATAATACTACCAAGATCATCTCTTTCTTGAATTAGAGGAATTCCCGGTATTGCCGTAAACGTTACACGGTACATACCCTTTTCCATTCTTACACCTCCTTTTTTTCGATGAACTGCCATAATTATATCGTTTCGTTGTAATTTTGTCAAATTTAGCCTTCAGGGATAAGACTCAAATCGAAGGCCTCTCGGTCGGCCTCGATACTGCGCTGACTAGTACCGGGGATTAAGTACTTGGAAACTAGAAAATCTAGATCCTCTTTTATATTTTTAAATTCATTGATCTCATAAAATCTTTAAATCCAATTTTTCTCCAAAAGCTTTCACCCACTTTATTCTTTACATGAACTGAAATCTTTATGTAACTTGTCTTATTTTTTTTAAACCAATCCGTTAAGTTATTAGCCATCTCCTTTCCTATTCCTAAGCGTTGATATTTCTTTTCTATAAAAGCAACAGATATTTTGACTATTCATCAGTTTGGTTTATAATACATCTAAGTTTTTAAAGGTTATATCACAATAAATGTTATTCTTCAAGAGAATATGGTAATGTATATACACATATGGCGGGTTTTACCGAAGCTGATATAGTTTCGGTATATGTGTGTAAATATGGCCAAAACAATTAAAGAGAAACGGTTAAGATGGATATTGCCCATTTTGAACAAAGAAGTAAGCATTACGAACGCCGCCAAAATGTGTCCCTACCGCTAAAAGAACATTAGAAAGGTGGCTGCATAACTACAAGATATACGGAGAGGAGGGATTGGAACCGAAATCTACAAGGCCCAAAACAAATCCCAAAGAAACGCCCATCAGGATAAAGGAAAGAATTATTGAATTGAGAAAAGAGAAAAAGCAATGCGCCTTGAAAGTGCAGTGAGACTTAGGGGAAGAAGGAATAAACATACATTACCAAACTATCCAGAAGATAATTAAAAATGAAGGACTGACCAGAAAATACAGGACAAGGAAGATTAAATACAAATATGTTAGAATTCCTTTAAAGAAGGGTGAGCTGGTAAAGATTGATGTAAAATATGTTCCAGATAAGATAAAAGGGCAGAGATATTATCAATTTACAGCCATAGATTGCGGCTCAAGGTGGAGGTATTTGCAAGCATACGAGGATGCTTCCAATCTCAGCGCGATAAGGTTTTTGAGAGAACTAATAGCCATTGCCAACTTTGAAATTAAAGCAATTAAGACAGATAATACTTCTTGTTTCACCAACAGGTATACAGGATATAATAAAAGCACAGACCCTTTAAACCCGAGGCTGCACCCCTTCGATATACTCTGCCAGGAATTGGGCATACCCCACCATTTGATTGACCCGGGCAAACCCCGGCAGAACAGTTTTGTAGAGAGATCTCACAGAGAAGATCAAGAGAAATTCTATGATGAAACTGAATTTAAATCTTTCGAAGATCTAAGATACAAATTAAGATTGTGGAATATGGAATACAACGACACAAAACATTGCGGACTTAACGGAAAGACGCCGAATCAAATGCTTAAAATTATTAACTAACCAAACCGCCAAAAGTGTGTATCTAAAACAAAAAATGGAAAAAAGATCTATCTTAAACCAATCAAAAATAGTTAATATTATATGCTCTGTCGCTATCCAGAAAGACGGTAAATATGCATTAATCAAAGAGGCGAAAAAGGAAGTAAGAAATCTTTGGAATTTTCCCTCAGGAAAAGTCATGTTAAACGAGAATCTTCTTGATGCTGCTGTCAGAGAAACAAAAGAAGAGACCGGATATGATTGCCAAATAGAAAGTCTTATAAATATATATTATTTTTATTGGGACGATATGCCTGGGTTGACAGTTCGATATAATTTTTTAGGGAAATTAACTTCGGGGAAAAAGGGGAAATTTGCAAAAGATGTGCTTAGGGTCAATTGGTTGAGTCTCGAGGAAATTCAAAAACTTGCAAATCATAAGAAGCTAAGATCAAAAGCTACCTATCAAATACTAGAAGATCTCTCAAAAAACGTGAGTTATCCGCTTAACGTGATTAAATTTATTTAATCCAGAGCGTTCTCAATTTTTCTTTTTCGTTTTTAAAATATTTAAGATCATTAATAATTTTTTTCTCAACTTGATTTTTGTTCATAGATGAAGTTTCTAAAACAAAGCAAGAGATTCTGCCTAAATAAAGAGCCGGCAGAGAATCTATCAGCCTTTTCCTTGATTGAGCGTTCGCATTTTTATAAGCATAAAGATAGGTTGATAAAATTAGCACCCATAATTTTATGTCAAAGTTCACATTTTTTTCATTTGTGTGGTATAGAATTTCCAATTTTTTAAATACATTATTTTTAAATACTTTTTTATAAACGGATCTGTTTTTCGAATATATCCTTTTAAATGTCTCCCAAAGATCGTTAAAATTTACTATGACTGGGGCCGGGGTTGCGTCAAAAAAAGTATTTTGTTCCGCAACCTTATTAGAATTTCCGTCCAACCAATATTCGCTATATCTTACTGCTAAATTAAACAGTGTGCTAATTCTTCTTTTGATTTTTCATCTGAAAGGTATTTCTCGGGCCTACACTTCTTTCTGTGGATTAAAACGGACTGTGCCAACTCCCCTACTTCTTCATATAGCTTAAATAATACAAAGTCCTCGTCAATCTCAACATTGTATTTTTTACCATAATTGAAAACGTTCTCAACAACTTTTTTTTGAATTTCTTGGAAATCCATAATCTTTCTACTATTTTACTACCATTTTCGGTTTAAGACAAATAAAGCTTCGCCAAAGGCACCAAAAATCATTAAAAATAAACCCGCCCCGGCGAAGCCGGGGCGGAAAATCGTAATAATATCTATTCTTTACTCTCCCATAATCTGAATTTGGACTTTTCTTTTTCTAGCTTTATCCAGCTCAACGAATAAAATTCTCTGCCATTGGCCAAGCTGAATTTCTCCATTAATAAGGTTTAAAGTGAGATTAACCGGCAAATGAATGGCTTTGCAGTGAGAATGGCCATTAATACATTCATCATCACATATATTTACTGTCCTTCTGCCGAAGTCATCGTGATTATATTTTAAGGTAGTGGGAGCGATTCTTTCTAAATGGGCTTTGATATCTTCAATTAACAGGGGTTCGTTTTCATTAAGGATGAGGCCAACCGTAGTATGAAGGGTTTGGATATTAATAAGGCCATTTTTAATTTCGCTTTCTTTTAGAAAGGTTTTTACTTCATCGGTGATATCAATAAAATCAAATAGGCCTTTGGTTTGGTATTCAATTGTTTTATGGGCAGTCTTCATAATACTATATTTGAACACAATTTAATTTATTTTTCTCTCACAACAGTAAAATCTGCCAGGTTCTTTAAGATAATATTCCATTCATTTTGAGGCAAATTTCTCAAAGCATTTTTAGCTCTTTGAGAGAAGCTTATTCCTAAAGAAGAGGCTTTTTGATAACTATTAGTTTTTTTAATTAAGCTTATCGTTTCTTTGATATCTCTTTTAGTTATTTTGCCTTTTTTTCTTAATATTTTTAAGAGTTTCTTTTTATTAATCGAATTTAACTCTTTTAATGTAAAGAGAATGATTATGTTTCCTCCTTTTCTTTCTTCAATGTCCTTACCTACTTTTTTGCCAAAAGCTTTTTCTTCTCCAAAGATATCTAAAATATCATCTTGAATTTGAAAAGCCATCCCTAAATTAAATCCGTATTTTTTGAGTGCATTTATCTTTTCTTTTTTAGCCCCAGCGCAAATTCCACCTATCTCACAGCTGGTCTGGAATAAAGAAGCTGTTTTATTGCTGACCATCTTTAAATAATCTTTTTCAGTGATTTTTTTATATCTGTTCTTTGCCACATATGGCTCTTCAGTTCTCCCTGTCTGCTCAAATAAAATATCTAAAATTTCACCATCTACCAGTTTTTGTATTGTCTCAGCTAAAAGCTCAGAAATTTTAATTGGCTCTCTTGACCTTATTGCTCCTTGAAAGAGAAAGGCTGCATAATCGATGGTTATACATTGAGCAATAGATTGCCCAAATTTTACCCAAAGTGTAGGTCTTCCCCTTCTTAAAACACCATTATCTATCATATCATCAACAATTAAAGTATAATTGTGGAGAATTTCCAAGCTGGCTGCCGGATATAAAACGTCTTTTACCTTTCCGCCAAGTAATTGGCAGGATATTATTGCTAGGGCTGGCCTTAATCTCTTCCCACCAGTCAAAATTTGATAATTAGAGATCTCTTGAGTTTTCTTATCAAGACGGGAAGATAAAAGCTCTCTGATTGTCGGTTCAACCAACTTTGACATTTTGAGTAAAATTAATTTTAATTTTTCTTTTTTAAAATTAGAGGACATTTTAAATCTGCTTGGTCTTTATATCTTTCTACTATTTTACTATTCTTTCCGCCTCAAGACAAACAAAAAAGAGGTTTGGCCTTAGCCATCCTCTTATTTATTAAAATCAGAATAGCAAAACCCAAGGCTGACAGCTCTCGGGCGGTGGCTCTAGATTGATTCAATGTCGACTGACCCGGCTCAGTCTCTCCGAACCCTCCGATGGATTCCACAAGCTCACCACAGGTAAACTCGGAGTAGACCGCGCTCAAATAGGGATTGGAAATAGTTCATCAATCTGAAATAAAAAATGCCCCGTAAAGGGACGTGGTCCCCACGGGGCACTTTACGTCCCAGCGATGGGCTTTTCATTTTATAAGCTTTATCTTTTTTTCTTTTTCTGAACCGGTTTAATGCCAACGTTCTGCACTTTTCCTTTGAGCCGAGAGGGCTTACGTCGAGGCATTAAGCGTTTAATAATTGGTCGTTTACCTGGCTTTTTAAATTTTTGAATTGTTTTATTGCCCATGAATTCTTCCTTTAATTACTTTTTTAAATTTCTTCTGCCTCCTCTTTTTCGTTCGGCTATTTTTTTTCCTTTATATTGTTTTAATTCCCGCTGCAATTCGTCTTTCACCTCATTAATGGCCTGGAAAATTGTCTTTGCTACTGCTTCGGAACGCACTGATTTTCCGAGTAAATGAACCTGAACTTCAGCTCGATAGATTTTTCCCGATCTATGGTGTTGAGAAATTCGACCAATCTCCACCCAGGCCCGGACAACTGAATCCGCATTCTCAATAAATTTATCCAAACTGTTCATCGTTGTCTCAATATGACTGGAAAGATCAGGAGTTAATTCTAAATTGGTTGTTTTAAGAGAAAATTTCATATTTGTTTTTATCTTGTTTGCTTCATTATTGCATTATACCAAAAAATTTACCCCGCATAAAGCCCCGGATTAGAACGAAGTTCAGTTCGGGACTGGTCCAGCACCGTGCTCAGCTCTGGTGCGACAAAATTAGAAGATTGTTCATTTAAATACCATAGATATCCATGAAAATACCTATGAGTAAAGCTATAAAAGAGAAGATGAAGATAATTCCTGCGTTCCATCTTGATTTTGAGGTTACCGTGGTTTTGGCCAGATAATGAAGGGCTAGCTTCTTTTGCGGATCAATATCAGAATTATCTATAGCTTCAACCAGCTTATAATCTTGAATCAATTTTGCCTTTTTCCTGGCAATATTAAAACGATGGCCAAAATAAAGAATAAAGCCAATGGTGCCAATATACCAGGCAATCTTTACCCACAGAGGACTATACAAATTTAATATAATAATTATTCTATATGCGATGGTGGCGATTATTCCGGCCCAAAAGAAAAATAAACGAATGGGCTTGGGGTTTGGCTCTATAATTTTTAAAGATTCTTTCTCTTCCATATTCCCTTATTATACTAAAAAACCACCCGCCTTCATAGCGTTACGGCGGAGAAAACATTCTCCTCCACAAACGGACAGGTTGGCGATTTTTGTGTCTGCTATTCTATCAATTAGGCCTCTCGGTCGGCCTCAATACTACGCTGACTAGGGACCTTGAATAAAGTTACTGTATCCGTCCGCCTTGCCCATAGGCCTACGGCCGAGAGAACTTGGTTGCGGAATTCCCTGCAACATATCCCGTACTCCAACAAACCTGCAAATTATACCCTCCCGTAGGCCCATCAAGATTAAGTATTTCGCCTGCAAAATATAAATTATCGATTATTTTGGATTTCATTGTTTTAGCGTCTACTTCCTTTAAAGAAACTCCCCCGGAAGTGATTATTGCTTTATCAAATCCTAATAATTCCACAGGTGTCATTTCCATTCCTTTTAGTAATTTTACTAATTTATGGCGTTCGTTTTTTGTGATTTCATCAACTAATTTATTTTCATCAATACCAGACAGCTTCACGATAATATTTATAAGCTTTTTCGGAAGCAAATCATTCAAAGAATTCTTGAATAATTTCTTTTTAAATTTTATAAAATCTCTTTGCAATCTCTTGTCTAGTTTTTCAAAATCCAATGCTGGTTTTAAATCCAGGGTCATCTTAACTTTTCCTCTGGCTGCCGGCGGATTTAAAAGCTCTCCAACTTTTTTACTGACATCCAAAATAATCGGGCCGGTTATTCCAAAATGAGCAAAAAGCAATTCTCCAAATCTACTATCCTGCTTTTTATTGTTTTGATAAACGATTATTAAAACATTTTTTAAACTTAATCCCTGCGCCTGCTTCGGCCATCTTTCTTTTATTTTTATTGGAGTCAATGCCGGCTTTAATTCTACGATTGTATGTCCCAAATCTTCTGCCCACCCAAAGCCGTTTCCGCTAGATCCGAGGGTTGGATATGACTTTCCTCCGGTTGCAATAATATATTTATCAGCAGTAATTTCTTCTCCGTTCTCTAAAACAATAGCTCCTATTTTATTATTCTTTTTAATAATTTTTTTAACCGTTTTGCCCGCTAATATTTTGACTCCGTTTTTAATCAGACGGCTTCTCAAGACCTGCAAAACATCACTCGCTTTGTCGCTTTTTGGAAAAATTCTTCCACCCCTTTCTATTTTTGTTTTCAGTTTTAAATTTTCAAAAAAATCAACAACTTGTTTGGGCCCAAAAACAGAAAATCCATACAATAAAAACCTGCCCTCTCTTCCAAATTTATCAGCTAAATCCTTGCCATCAAATTTGGCTTGAGTGATGTTGCACCTGCCCTTTCCGGTAATTAAAAGTTTTTTGCCTAAAATATTATTTTTTTCAATTATAATAACGCGGGCTCCTGTCTCGCCTGCTCTTCCTGCCGCAATCATCCCGGCAGGACCTCCTCCAATCACTGCCACGTCGTATTTCATATTAATTTACTGTATCAAAAAACCGCTCTCAGCCATAGCCCTACGGGCGAGGCCCTCTTGGCGATTTGGAATGGATTTATTTATAACGATTTAAACAACAAAATAATTGAGAGAATTATCCCTTCTATTCTAAAACACAGAATACAAGTCTTTCTATTATAAAATTTTCTAACAAGCGGGATCCTGCTCCAAAGTTTATAATATATCTCACAAATAAATTTAGGAAATATGAACAGGCTAATAATTAAGCCAATCAAAATGATGTCAAAAATATCCATAGACTTATTTGGTTTTAATTTTTTTATATATCTGACTGCCGAGATAAAATAGTTCCTTCGAATTCCTCGCCTTTTAAAATCTTTCCCAGATTATTTAAATCTTTCCCATTGGCCACAATAACCTTAATATTTTTTCTCTCCGCCAGCCTTGCTGCCATAGGATCAACCGGAGTATTAAGGCCCGGCTTCCAGTCAGAAGGAATAAGTTGACAATAATCTTTCCAGGTCAATCTCTTAATAGGTCGTGCTTTCCTGTCTTTTTCAAAATCAGCGGTGTAAACATAGGCGGGTTTCCCTAAAATTATAACATGGTCAATCTTAAAATCTCCGGCAATTTGAATAGCAACAAAATCAGTTGACCAACCTGGCTCCCACCCAGATCCAATTATTATTGAGTATCTTCCGAACCCTTTAAGCTTAAAGCGATTGTCAAAAACAACCTCATTACTTTCCTTTCTAAATAATGTTCTTAAAAAATGGGCATTGAGGCGAGTAGCATGAATTCCCAGCCAATCCTTGTCCTCATCTAAAACTTTCGTTATGTTTGAAGCAGCCTTCTGATATTTTCTGGTAATCTTCCCTCCTCCGCACACAATAATAAATTTATTACCTTTTTTAATTTCTTTTTTTATAAACAGATAAAACTTCCGAAGAAAGGAAGTATTTATTTTTTCCGGAAAGGCAATTGATCCACCCAAAGCAATAATAAATTTTCTTTTTTTTCTCTGATTCATATTAGAATAAAATTTTGCTTTCTATCTTACCAAAAACTTTACCCCGCATAAAGCCCCGAACTGAACTTCGTTCTAGTTCGGGGCTGGTTCAGCACCGTGCTTAGTTGCTTGTTATCTTAATACTTTCGATAATTACATCATCGACCGGACGGTCCGGACCTTCTGTGGCTACATTTTCAATATTTTCAACGATATCAATCCCTGTTATTACTTTACCGAAAACAGTATGCTTGTTATCGAGACTGTTATTATCATTAGTATTGATAAAAAACTGACTGCCATTTGTGTTTGGTCCAGCATTGGCCATGGAAATGGTGCCTACAACATTACGGTTCTTTGAGTGGATTTCATCTGAGAAAGTATAGCCGGGCCCCCCTGTTCCCCATCTATCTTTCAAAGCATTGTCTTTACTGAGAGGATCGCCACCTTGAATCATAAACCCTTTAATCACTCGGTGGAATTTTACGCCATCATAAAAACCTGACTCAGCAAGCTTAATGAAATTCTCGACTGTTTTTGGCGCATCAGACGAGAAAAGCTCTAATTTAATCTCACCAAAATTAGTCTGCATTGTCGCAATCATATTAGTGTCGAGCGGAGTTATAATATTACGGTCCATGGATTCCTCTCCCCTATTTTGGACAATGAAAAAATAACCCCCCAAAATTAAAATTATTAATATAAAAAAAATATAGATTTTATTCATATTTTACTTCCGATACACTTTTAAGGCAGCTTAAATAAAGATTATCGTTTTCTTTTATAGCTTCTAATATTTTCAATAATTTTCTTCTTGTTTATAACTTAATCTTAGCAAAAAACAGCCTTCTCCTCCATAGACGGACAGGTTGGCGATTAACAAAGTTAACTAACAACTAAAAACTATCTACTAACAACTGAAAATGGTTCCAGTGGTAGGACTCGAACCTGTCTGATTTTTTAAGGAATTGTTAAAACTACTACTTTTTCGGGTTTAACCTCAAGGACGCCACCGTTGATTCTAAAATTCAATTCTTCTTTCTTGGTTTTGAGTTTAATATTACCTTTCTTTAATGGAGTAATTAACGGTATATGATTTTTTAGAATAGTTAATTCCCCCTCTGAACCGGGAAGAGTTACAGAGTTGGTTTTTCCCTCAAATAAGACTTTATCTAAAGCAATAATGAACAATGGGAACATAAATTAAACCGCTTCCTTAATGTCACCTTTCATGTAAAAAACCTGCTCATCTTTCTGATCATGCCTTCCTTCGAGAATCTCTTTGAAACCTGCGATCGTATCCCGAAGAGATACATATTTACCCGGCCTTCCAGTGAAAGCCTCGGCCACAGAAAAAGGCTGAGATAAAAACCTTTGAATCTTTCTGGCTCGATTTACAATTAGTTTATCATCCTCTGACAGCTCTTCCATTCCTAAAATGGCGATAATGTCCTGCAAGTCCTTATAACGCTGCAGCACTCTTTGGACTTCACGAGCAACTTTGTAGTGTTCCTGTCCCACTATTCTTGGGTCTAAAGCAGTGGAACCTGAATCTAAGGGATCAATGGCAGGATAAATTCCGAGTTCTGATAATTCACGGGATAAAACAATCGTTGAATCTAAGTGAGCAAAAGCAGTTGCAGGAGCAGGATCAGTAATGTCATCTGCCGGCACATAAATCGCTTGAACCGAAGTAATAGAACCTTTCTTGGTTGAAGCTATTCTTTCTTGTAATTCACCCATTTCAGTTCCTAAAGTTGGCTGATATCCTACGGCAGAAGGCATTCTACCCAAAAGGACTGAAACCTCAGAACCTGCCTGGGTAAATCGGAAAATATTGTCAATAAATAACAATATATCTTTACCCTGTTCGTCTCTGAAATATTCGGCCATACTGAGTGCTGAAAAACCAACTCTTAATCTGGCTCCCGGAACTTCATTCATCTGGGCAAAAACTAAAGCAGTTTTTGCCAAAACTCCGGATTCCTTCATTTCCCGATAAAGATCATTACCTTCTCTTGTCCTTTCGCCTATTCCGGCAAAAATTGAGTAACCGCCGTGCTCAATTGCTGTGTTACGAATAAGTTCCTGTAATAAAACAGTTTTTCCTACACCGGCGCCTCCGAAAAGACCAATCTTGCCGCCTTTAATAAATGGGCAAATTAAATCAATAACTTTAATTCCTGTTTCGAAAATTTCTGTTTTGGTTGATTGTTCATTATAAGAAGGCGGCTTACGATGAATTGAATAAAACTTGGGTTTCTCTGTTTTGACCGGGCCTTGCTCATCAATCGGTTCACCTAAAAGATTAAACATTCTTCCTAAAACTCCATTGCCAACCGGCACTTTTATGGGAGAATCTGTATCTGTAATTTTTTCTCCTCTTTTCAATCCATCTGTAGAATCCAGGGCAATTGCTCTCACCTGATTAGCTCCGATATGTTGAGCAACTTCAAAAATCAACTTTCGATTATCTTTCTTTTTCACTTCTAAAGCATTATAAATTTCAGGGAGATTCTCTGAAAATTCTGCGTCGATAACCGGGCCTATAACTTGTGTAATTCTTCCTATATTAGCCATATTTATACGTTAAGCGCTTCTCTGCCGGCTGTAATTTCAGATATTTCTTTGGTTATAGCCGATTGACGAAGCTTATTATAAATAATCGCAAGTTCATTAATCAACTTTTCTGCATTCTCAGAAGCATTTTTCATTGCCACCATTCGAGCTGAATGCTCAGAAGCATTGGCTTCTAAAATCATATGATAAATCTGAATCTTTAAAAGTCCGGGCAATAATTCATTTAAAACTTCTTTCGCTGAAGGTTCAAGTTTATACTCATAATTCCAGAAAGAAGTTTCTTTAATCGTCTTTTTATTATCTTCTAATTCAGCGTATCTCCCTTGTTTAGGAACGATTCCAGATACGATTTCTTTTATTCCTTCGATGCTGATTGGTAAAACTTGCCTAAGAACTACCTCCTGTTTTAAGGTTGAAATAAAATTTGTGTAAATCGCCGCAATTAAATCGTATTCTTCTTCTTTATATAAATCCATTATTAATGCGGCTATGTGGGCAGTATCTTCTACTTTTACTAAGTCTCCAATCTTGGTAAATTCAGCTCGAATATTATATCCACGCCAGGCTAAATAATCACGAGCTTTCCTGCCAATAGTAATAATATCTACCCTTTTATCTGATTTATCTGAATTCTCCTCGAGATACCTCAAGGATTTTTTTAAAACATTAGAATTTAATCCTCCGCATAAACCTTTATCACTGGTAATTACTATAAGAACCTTTTTCTTTATTGGTCTCGTTACCAACAACGGATGATATTTATAACCTGCCCTCCAACTCAAATTGCCAAGAAGCTCTAAAGCACTTTCGCAATAAGGCCGTGATTGTAAAGCTACTTGCTGACTTCTTCGCATTTTTGCAGCAGAAACCATCTCCATGGCTTTTGTAATCTGTTTTGTGTTTCCAACTGATTTTATTTTTCTTTTTATATCACGGGGACTAAGCATTAATTTACCCTGTTTTTATTAATTCATTAACTTGAAATTGAATTGCTTCTTTAAGCTTGCTCTCTACCTCCTCTGATAAATCAGACGTCTCTCTAATTTTATCTAAAATATCCTGCTGATGACGATCTTCGAGATAGCGAAATAATTTGTCTTCAAAATCTTTTATTTTCTCTAAAGGAAGAATATCTAAATAGCCGTTGACACCCGCATATATTAGACAAACCTGCTTTTCAAAAGGAACTGGTGCATATTGAGGCTGTTTTAGAATTTCTGTCAGTCGCTGTCCTCTCTCGATTCTCTTTCTAGTGGGTTCATCAAGTTCTGACGCGAATCGAACAAAGGCTTGAAGCTCTTTAAACTGGGCAAGTTCCAACCTTAACTTAGAAGATACTTTCTTCATTGCTTTAGTCTGAGCCGAAGAACCCACACGAGAAACAGAAAGTCCAACATTTAGAGCAGGCCTTATGCCGTGATAGAAAAGCTCAGATTCCAGATAAATCTGGCCATCAGTAATTGAAATAGCATTTGTCGGAATATAAGAAGAGATATCGCCAAGCTGGGTCTCGATTATCGGCAATGCAGTTAAAGACCCTCCTCCATGTTTTTTGTTAAGCTTAGCCGCTCTTTCTAATAACCTTGAATGCAAATAAAAGACATCTCCAGGATAAGCTTCTCTACCGGGCGGTCTTCTTAAAAGCAATGAAATCTGTCGGTATGCCCAGGCATGTTTTGTTAAATCATCATAAATTACCAGGGCATCTTCGCCTTTATCCATAAAGTATTCGCCGATAGCGCAGCCGGCATAAGGAGCAATAAACCACAGAGCGGCTGGACTAGAAGCTGGAGCCGAAATAACTATTGTATAATCCATGGCTCCTCTGGCCTTTAATTCTTCGACAATTTTTACAACCTTAGATTCTTTCTGGCCGATAGCCACATAAATACAAATAGGAGTTCTGTATTTTGTATCTTGAATCTGGTTTGTAATCGTATCAACCACAAGGGCTGTTTTTCCAATCTGTCTATCGCCGATAATCAATTCTCGCTGTCCCCTTCCGATCGGAATCATTGAATCAATAGCCTTAATGCCGGTATGAATCGGAGTGTTTACCGGTTCTCTTTCGACTATGCCAAAAGCTTTTCTTTCAATTGGATAATATTCAATATTAGTTGAAGGAATGGGGCCTTTCTCATCAACCGGTTCTCCTAAAGGATTTATGACTCTGCCGATGAGTGAACGATTTACCGGAACTGATAAAACTCTACCTGTACTTTTTACCAAATCACCATTTTTAATCTTACTAAAGTCACCTAAAATCATTGCGCCAACCTGATCTTCTTCAAGGTTTAAAGCCATGCCAAAAACGCTTCCTTCTTTTGTTACGAACTCAAGCATTTCGGCCGCCATAACGTTAGAGAGCCCGGAAACAGTGGCTATCCCATCCCCTATCTTTATAACATTCCCGATATTTGCCACTTCGGTTTTTGGCTTATACCCCTCTAACTGATTTTTTAATGTTTCGATTATATAATTTTTATCCATTATTATTTATTTTAATTTATCGCTCAGTATACTTAATCTTCTCCTGATACTGCCGTCTATCATTGTGTCTCCGATTTTTATGACCATTCCGCCCAATAATCCAGGATCTATCTTTTCTTTTAACTCAATCTTGTTTTCCCTGTTTAGAATATTTATTAACCGCTGACGAATTTTAATACCTATTGGCCTTGCTGATACCAGTTCAACTTCTTGAACTCCTTCCTGTTTTTTTGTATAAGTTTTGAATTCTCCGATTATTTTATCGACCAAGCTTAAATGATTATTCTTAACTAAAAATCCAACGAATTTAGAAATTTTCTCCTTAATTTCAGTTTTTCTTAAATCTTTAGTTATTTCATAAAGCAAAACAGCGTATTGTTTTGGAATAATTTTATTAGGCATTTTTGTTTAAAGCATTTAGCGTTTCTTCGGCTATTTTTTTCTCATCTTCTTCTTTTAATGTTCTTCCCAAAACTTTTCCTGCGGCTAAAATTATATATTTTGCCATCTCTTTTTTTATCTCATCCGTTATCTTCTCTCTTTCCATAGAAATATTAATTTTTGCCTCTTCGATCATTTTTTCTGTCTTCAAGCTGGTATTCTCTAAAATTTCTTTTTCTTTTGCTTCGGCGCTTTGCCTTGCTTTTGCTATGATTTGGACTGCTTTTTCTTCAGCCTTCATCGTTTCTTTTTCTTTAATCTTCTTAATTTTCTGCCATTCTCTTTCAGATTCTTCGGCCTTTTTCAGTCCATCTCGAATCTTTGTTTGTCTTTTTTCCAAAAGATTCAAAATCGGTTTATATAGAAATTTCTTCAGAAGGAAAAGTAAAATAAGAAAATTAACCACTTGGAATAAAAGCAGTTTCCAATCAATGCCAAGTTTACCGAATAAATCTCCCATTTAAATTAAGCGAACTTAATAATTATAGCAATAACCAAAGCGTAAATTGCGATAGCTTCGGTAAAAGCGATCGCTAAAATCATCGCTGTTTGAATCTTGGGGGCAGCTTCCGGATTTCTACCGATTGCCTCCATGGCTTTACCTGCCAAAATACCAATACTCAATCCTGGCATCATGGCCCCCAAACCGATTGCAAGAGCTGACGCTAATGCTTTCACTGCTTCTGTTTCCATAATCTTTTATAGTTTTAATTTTCTGAAATAGGTTCTTTAAAGAACAACTAACTTATTTATAAAATTAAAACTTTACTTTAATTAATTATTAATGATTTTTGCTGGTGGCGACCGTCAAAAAAACCAGTGTTAACATTGAAAAAACAAGAGCTTGAATAAATCCGACAAATATTTCAAGGAATAAAAACGGCAGAGGAACAAATAAGGGAACTAAGAAAAACATTGATGTTATAAGAACTTCTCCGGCAAAAATATTGCCAAAAAGACGGAAAGAGAAAGAAATAATTTTCGCCATTTCGGAAATAATCTCTAGAATTCCGGTAAAAAAATCAATAGGGCTTTTAAAAGAAATAAAATGTGAAGCATGCTTGAAAAACCCTACCGTTATAATCCCGAAAATTTGCACGGCAATCACAGAAAGAATCCCCAAGGCCAAAGTCATATTGAGGTCACTGTTCGTTGACCTCAATAATGGAATAATTGTTTCTTGTTGTTCATGGACTGCTTTGATACCCACCGAACCAACTCCTGGCAGGATTCCCATCCAGTTTGAAATTAATATAAAGAGAAAAAAAGTAACCACCAGAGGGAAGAACCTTTTTGTTTTCTCTTTATCTCCGGTAACGGTTGTCATAAAAGACACCATCTCCTCAATGAACACCTCCACTAAACATTGGACTTTTCCCGGCACCTCTCTTAATCTCCTGGTAACAAAACCACTAAATACAATCAAGAACGTCATGGCCAACCAGGCCATTATTAAGGTATTTGTTATCGGCCATCCTTGAATTTTTATTAAACTTTCAGGAAAAAAAGAAATATTCATATTTTTACTGATTCGAAATGTCTTCTAAAATTCTTTTAGCTTTTTTAAAAACTAATATCCCGGAAACCAATATCGACAAAAGAATACCTGACATTAAGAAAATCGGCGAAGTGTCATATTTATTATCCAAGAACCGACCACCTGCAGCTAATATTACAAGCGGTATGACAATAATATATCCCAATTCCCAGGCTAAGCTAAGGGTTTTCAGAAAAATCGCTCTCTCTTTTTTATCTTTTTCTCTTTTTTGGTTCACAACTATGGAATAATAAAAAAACTAAACTTAACCTCAAGCTTAGACTTTTTATGTTAGCGAATAGATGATCACTGTCTATATTATTGTTATTTTCGGACATTTTTACCCTTCAGAAAAGAATTGTAGCATAGTTTAAAAAATAAATCAAGAAAATTCAGAATTCCCGAAATAAAATCCGGGCAAAGTACCCAAAAACCCGCGTTCGACACGGGCTTTTGGGTTTTTCAATATTTCTAGCTGGAAATACTTACCATTTTTTACAAACCCATAAATCGTCCCCCATTCCTTGTGCAGACCGCAAGATAAGCATAGCATCTACGCTGTTTACGTTTCCGTCCCCATTAACATCTGCTCTTCTTTTCTGCTCGTCAGTTAATCTAACAAGCCCAACATCAAACTTCAAAACTAACTGAGAATCTCCTATGGCCGTTATGAAACCATCGTTATCAACATCTCCGAGACCCGAACAGACGGGTTTTTTGCTGCATACCGGGAAAGTATCTTTTAATCCTTTGATATACTGCGATATAAAGAGGGCGTCTACAGAGGTTATCTTTCCATCGTTGTCTACATCAGCTCTCTTTTTCTGGTCCTCTGTCAATTCTACATCTCCAACAACATGACTTAATACTAAGTTCGAGTCTTTGTCCGTGACAAAACCATCTTTGTCAACGTCTCCAAAAGAACCGCAGGGTGGTACTCTACGGGTTATTGGTGGTTGTGGTAGTGGTAGTGGTTGTGGTACTATTTCTTTAACCTCACACACAGGGAATGTCTTTCTAAGTCCTTGCGCATACTGCAAGATAAACATGGCATCCACGCTGTCTATATCTTTATTACCATCTACATCAGCTCTTTTTAATTGTTCCCAGGTCAAGGTCTGTTTTCCAACAACATACTCCAAGATAAGCTGAGAATCCGCCTTGCTTATATATCCATCTAGATTAATGTCCCCAAAAACTATATCAACACCTCCTAAAGAAAGACCGCAAGGAGGAATTTTTCCAATTTCTCTAATAATGGGTCTAATTGTACCGATAGACATTGTACTCTCTACTTTTTCCTGAGTAAGATTCACTGTGATTACCTTTTGTTCCTCTTGTCCACTGATCTTAAGAACCACATTTGCTTTCTTTTCCTCCTGTAGCCATGAAGATACCCTGAATCCATCGGCATATTCTTCTAGAAAGAGTCTTGATAGTTGTGTTGGCTTAACATTTATCTCAACGTCGGTACTTGTAATTTCACCGATCATTTCCTGAACATTAAGATCGTTTTTCGCAATCCCAATTACCTTTGCCTTTTCCTCGTCTGTTAGCTGAACGCTGTGAATAGTGCTTTCCGTAAGTATCTCTACGTTGTCTACTCTTTTTTCTTTAAGGTCTACCAGAACCAATGTGCCAACGAAAAATTCCATTTCACCTTTCTCACTTTTAATTGCTACCTCTTCTAAAGATAAAGGTAATCTATCCTCGGGGAGAGTAAACAGCACATAACCCTTACCTTCTTTTATCTTAACTTCTCTTATAGCGGCTCCTGTTTCTTTCATTATTTTCTGAATTTGGGGATCATTTTTGGCTATTGCCATTGCTTTAGCTTCTATTAGTTTTGGGTTAACGACGGTAACGCCTAAAACTACGACTAAAGCCAGAACAATTCCAGCGGGAACTAATTTTTTAGTCCAAGACATAATAATTTTTTCCTTAAAATATCCAGAGTTAAGCAAAGCCATTTTTAGCCTTTGTTGATGGCTTTGAATCTCAATGTGAGGTAAATTAATATTTTCTAATTTTTTCTCTAATTCTTCTTTTTTCATAACCCCGAATACTTCAGGCAATACAACTTCTTATTTTCCGACCTTTAACGAGTATTCTTCCATACTCTTTAATAAAACGCGTCGGATCTAAAAAAGTTGCATTTATTCCACAGATTGTCTTAATTTCTCTAAACCTCGATGGAGTAAAGATTTTATTGTTCCTTCTCTTTTCCCTAAAATTTCTGCGATTTCTTTAATCTGTTTTTTATCAAAAAATCTTAAGATGATTACTTCTTGATATTTAGCGGACAATTTGGAAATCTCTTTCTGAAGCACTAAAAAATCTTGGTGCTTTTTTAATTCTTCTTCAGCTTCAAGAATATCAGCTGAAGGATTTGAATTTGAAGTAGAAAATGGCTCTGGGATGCTCTCTAATGGAACTGGTTTATGCTTATTTTTCCTAAAGTAATTAGCAATTTCATTGTTGGCAATTCTATAAAGCCAAGAGGAAAATGGAATATTTTTCCAGTGAAACTGCCAGAGCTTTTTTAGGGCCTTAAAAAACGTCTCTGAAGTTATATCCTGGGCAATTTCAAAATTGGCAGTCCTTTTTAAAATATAGCCAAAAATCTTTGGATAATGTTGTTCGTAAAGCCTACCAAAAACTTCTGGATTTTGCTTAGCTTTTTGAATGAGCTTTTTCTCTTCTTTTAAGTCCATAAATCCATATTACGCTCCCGGGTGACAGTCACCTTAAGTTTGAGTAATAACCTGTGGAATGTCGAAAGTTCAACTTCCGATTTAACGTTTTTCTTTCTCTTCTTCCTCCTCAATATCTATCTCTTTTTTGATTTCCTCGAATTCGTTTTCAATAGCTTTAAGTCTTTCTTTGCTGACTTTGATAAGCCCAACCGCTTCTTTTACTTTATTCAATCCTTCTTCAACGTCAATTTCCTCCTGATTGTCAAACCACTCGGTAATCTTGGCGAGACGTTTAAGGTTGCTGTTTAAATTTTTTGCATCTAATTTTTCTTTAGCAGCCATAATCTTAATTTTTGTTTATATTTTTAACTTCTGAAATAATTTTCCCGTCTATTACTTTAATGTCTATATTTTTCCCGATCTTGACATCTCCCGTTCGTCTGACTATTTTTCCGTCGCAACTGGCAATGCTGTATCCCAGACGAATCTGGCGCTCCGGATTATTAAAAAAAACAGCTTTTTCCGCCTGTCCCAGCTTTTGATTAACTGCCAATAATAACGATCTGAATCCGGACAAAGATTTATTCAACGAGTCTCTCAAGCTGATTTTAGCATTTAATAAAGCGTTTTTAAAATTACGTAGGGAAATCTTTAATTCGTTTTCAATCGCCTTGTAATTGTCTAAGATCATTTCATAGCGATCAATAATATTTCTTTCGTATCTTTCCAAGAATAGCAGAGCTTGTTCCCATGATTCGTTAAGCAGATTGGCAGCGGCGGTCGGGGTGGATTCTGAAACATCGGCCGCCAAGGCAACAAGCGGCTCGTCCTTGTCGTGTCCGATGCCTGCGATTACCGGAACCGGGAAATTAGCCACTTCCCTGACCAATAATTCATTATTAAACGGCATCAACGACTCCAATGATCCCCCTCCGCGGATTATGACAAGAACATCTATATCTTGTTTTCTGAACGTTTTTATTGACGCCAATAAATCTCTGGTAGCTGTTTGGCCTTCAACCCGGGAATCAATCATTTTGATCTTAAAACCGAATTTCCCTATATTATTAAGAAAATCGGCCATAACCGCGCCCTGCTTAGAAGTGATAACTCCGATTCTCTGCGGGTATCTTGGAACGGGCCGCTTTTTCTCTTCGGCAAAAATACCCTCTTTCTCCAGTTTTTTCTTCAGTTCGTCGTATTGTTTTTTTAATCCGCCCTCCCCCGCCAGCTCAATCGTTTCGGCTATAAAAGACAACCTTCCCGAAGGCGGATATATTTCGGGGTAGCCGTAAGCCATAATTTTCATCCCTTCTTGCAATTTTATGTCATATAAATTATATCTTGATTTCCAGATTATACACTTCATTATACTTTGGTCATTTTCATCCTTCAAAGTAAAATAAACATGACCTGTCGGTCCAGCCTTTGCTTCCCCAACCTCCCCTATAATCTTCGCTTTGGAGCTTTTCAGCCCAATATTAAGAAGGGCGATAAACTCCGACACTGAAAAAATTTTATCAACAAACAATTCCATGGTTTACCCCGTTAGAAATTTGCTTTCTCTAAATTTTTTCTTTATTCTCATAATTTCTAAAGGAGTTTATCTTATCTATTGGATTAGGATAAATATTTTACCTTTCTGCGAAGTCACAGATATCTTTAAAGTCGCAAAATCCGCATTGCCAGCCGGGCGTTGCCTTAAAATCGCTCTTTTTTATTTCTTCGATCTCCTGAATGATTTTTTCTTTAAGACGACCTTTTTCCTTATCCGAACCCAGGAAAGACGCTTTCTTGCCGTCGTTCAAATAATAATAAATTAGTTCTTTCGGTTTTATTTTAAAAATCTCCTCAACCGCTATTTGATAAATTAATAATTGTTCCTTGTCGCTCAAGACCAATTTTTCTTTCGAATTTCCTGTTTTGTAATCAATAATCGCCACTCCCCCTTCCGTTTCATCAATTCTATCTATTACGCCGTATAAGGTATGCCCTCCTATTTTCAAATTAAACGGCATTTCTAAAGCAAGGGTATTATCAATTTTTAAAATCTTCGGCGGATTTTTTACAAATTCTTCGTAAAAATCTTTAACTATTTTCTTGCCGAGCTTGTAGTATTCTTCTTTTTGATTTTTATTTTCGTACCATTCATCAATCCAGTTTTTTTCGTAAATTTCCATCAGATCATTTAATCTCAACCTATCTTCCCGCCCCGAAAGGGCGAGGCTCGCCTCTTTCGCGGAAGAGGCGGCAAAACCAAACAAATTGCCTTGATTGTTTTTATTGTTTTCGTTTACGTATTTCAAAAAATTATAAAAAGTGTTGTGCATTGTTTTTCCGAACGAGAACACAGCCTTGCCTTTGATGGGAACTTTTAAAATAAAATTTAATTTGTACTGCAGGGGACATTTTTCAAAAGCGGCCAGTTGGGAAAAAGAAAAATGTCCGGGAAGATAGTCTGATCCTGTTTTTCTTTTACCCTTCGTAGCCGACCCGCGCTTCGCCGAAGGCTTCGGCGAGGCGAGAGCTACTTCGGCGAAAGGGGCAGTTTTAATGAAAGATGGCGCAAGCAAACTGTTTTTGGATGCAACCCTCCGGGGAGTCCCTCGCTTCGCTCGATCTGGCGAATGCAACCCTCCGGGGAGTCCGTTTCGCGTCCGGTCGGTTTCGGATTTATCTTTATAGCCCATTTCTATCAAAAATCGCGACAATCTCTTTTTCCTCACCAGGCCGTAATCCTCGGCTGAAGTGAAATAAAGCTCTTTTTTGGCCCTAGTCATCGCCACGTAACAAATCCTCCTTTCTTCCTGCAAATGGACATCTCCCTCGGGCTTGATGTCTTTAATCAATTCTTCGGGAAGCTCAATTAAATCTTTCCTTTCAATGGTCGGGAATCTTTTGTCCACCATATTGACCAAAAAGACATATTTGAACTCCAAACCTTTGGCTCCGTGAATGGTCATCACTTTTATCATATCCGGACCCTGTTTGGGATCAAACTCAAGCTTCCCCTCTTCTCCCGATTCTATTTCAAAAGTTATTTCTTCCATGAAATTCTTTAAATTTGGCTCTGTCGCGGCTTCTTCAAAATTCTTTATTCTTTTGTAGAACTGGTTGAGAATATCAATCTGCTCTTTATCGTCTTTATCCACCAGATATTTCAAATAGCCGGAATCTTTCAAAAAAGCTATCAGCATTTCCGAAACCGCTTTCTCCCGCGAAAGGGCGATGTGTTTCTTAATCAAGCTCAGAATAAAAGCGGTTTTTCTCTGCGTTTTTTTAGATATCCCGGAAACCAAAGGGAGCTCTTCCATCACCTCGTAAAGAGATTTTGTTTTGCGGTGGCCATATTGAGTGAGCTTCACTATATCATCGTAGGGAATTCCCAAAAAGGGCAGATTCAGAACCCTGTAAACCGCCGGGCTTTCGTGGTAATTGTCCAAAAGTTTGAAATAGGAAATAACGTCCAGAACACAGGGCTTTGCATAAAGCCCTTTTGAAGCCAAAAATTGATAGGGCAGACCCGCTCTTTCCAGGGCTTTTGTGAAAGAATTTGCCGCGTTGTTCGCCCTAACTAAAATAGCAATATCATTGTAATTTATCTCTTTATCTTTTTTTAAAACTTCCAGGATTTTCCTGATTGTTTTCCCGGCTTCCTCGTCCAGACTTTTGGCGTGGATATGCTCAATTATTCCTTTCCCCTTATTGTCTGCAATTAATTTTTTATTGATTTTATTCACGTATTCAAGCCGATCGGGATCGTTGGCTTTTATAAATTTGTAGGCCAAATCCAGGATATTCTGGGCAGACCTGTAATTTTTAACCAAAGATATTTGTTTTGCTTTCGGGAAATCCTTTATAAATTGGATAATATTGGCAAAAGACGCCCCCCTCCAGCGGTAAATCGCCTGGTCGTCATCAGCGCAGACGGTCAGATTGTTTTTGGGCGCCGCCAAAATCTTTATCAATTCATACTGTGACCAATTAGTATCCTGAAATTCGTCAACTAAAATGTATTTGAATTTTTCCCTGTATTTTTTCAGAATCAAAGGCCTTTTTTTAAATAGCTTCAGACAGTAATTTATCAAATCTCCGAAGTCTAAAGAGCTATTTTCCAGAAGCAATCTTTGATAAACGTGGAAGGCATTGGCCACTTCCTTTATCCTTTCTGTTTCTTGAGTTTCCGGCACATCGTCTCTGGTTTTTAATTTATCGGCGTATTCCAAATAATCTTCGGGGTAAATCTCCTGATCTTTGCAATGGGAAAAATGAGAAATTAAAGCCTGAATGAATTTAGTCGGATTGCCCAGGGGCTTGTAATAATCAAGTTCAAACTTGTCCAGGTTCTGACGCACCAAAAGCCATCCCGCCGTCGGTTCCAAAATCTTGAAATCGGCCGGTAGACCAATGTCCAGAGCGTGGTCTCTTAAAACTCTTTCGCAAAAAGAATGGAAAGTTAAAATCCATAAATCAACGTAACCGTATGGTAAAAGCCTATCAATCCTTTCCTCCATTTCTTCGGCCGCTTTCTCAGTAAAGGTAACAGCTAAAATTTCTTCCGGTTTGGCCATCCCCTTTTCAATCAAATAAGCAATCCTTTGGGTAATCACCGTTGTTTTCCCGGTTCCAGATCCTGCCACAATCAAAAGCGGCCCCTTGCTGTGGATCACCGCCTCTTTTTGCTCTTTGTTTAGTTTTTTTAAGTCTAGCTGCATTAGTTTTTTTTCGAGGCTTTTATTTGATTCTACCAAAAAATTTACCCCGCATAAAGCCCCGAACTAGAACGAAGTTCAGTTCGGGACTGGTCCAGCACCGAGCTTCGCTCTGGTGCTGGGCTCGGATCTGGCGCCGGGCTTAGCTTTTGTGCGGGGCCGCCTTCCTGCCCTCCTAAACCGAGCACATAAATGTTATGTGCTCGGTGCTTCGGCTGGGAGGGCCTAACGAGTTTTTATTGGAACGGACGCTACTAAAACAAAAAACCCGCAAGAATATTGCGGGTTTTTTGTTTATTTAATCAGCTTATATTTTTTTTCTTATTGATATCTTCTTTTTCTCTTAATTGCAAAGAAGTAAGCCATAAAATAAACGGTCTCCGAAGTTTATCTATGGGCCAGTAATCATCTTTAAAGAGTGATGTTTTATCTATTCTAAAACGAGAAAGTAAAGGAAGCGTGGCCTTAAGATTCGCAGGAGACAGCCTATTATGTTCCTCCAAAAACTGCTCTTTTTTGAAGTTTGGGCTTATAATTTTTCGAGCTTTTTTGAATCTTGGTATCATAAATAGTATTATTGAGTATTTTCCTTTATGATGATTGGGAAACTATTTGTAGTCCAAAACCCTTAGAGTCTCTACTTTAATCATACATTTATTCTTTTGAAAAAGCAAGTTCTCTGCTAAAAAAATCAAGCCCGAGAATGGGCTTGATTTTCATCTATCTGATTTTATTGAATCAACCCTTCGGTTATTACTCAGGGTTGATACTGAGTCTGCCGAAGTATCGATTCTTAAATACGAGTTACGTTTACTGCGTTGGGTCCTTTGTCAGAAGTAGCCTTCTCAAAAGATACCTTGTCACCTACTTTCAACTCTTCGTATTTTACATCCTTAAGTTCATTACCGTGAAAAAAGAGATCTTTCTCTTCGCCATCAACAGTAATAAATCCAAATCCTCTTTCTGTAAGAGTTTTAATTGTTCCTTCCATAATTAGATATAAATTAATTTAATTAATGTTTTAAGGTTTTATCCTAAAGTTTAGTTTCCCGAATAAACTCGACTAAATTTTCATTAGGCAACTATCTTATATATAAGATTAACATTTAAAAAACAATTAGTCAACCTAAAAAAATAAAGGCGGATAACAAGTCTGTTGACAGATTGAAAACAAAAACCCATCTAAAAGATAGATAGAAACATGAAGAGCCCGCCGAAGCGAGCTCTTGTTTTTGAGCCGAAGCCCTTAGCGCTGACGCACTCTCCGTACGGCACTGTGCATAACATATGCCGCATATGGAAGGACTACAAGCCCCAGAAGCATGCCATTCTCGCCAAACAACCACCATCCAAGCCCGTAAAAGAACAAGAAGACGGTTAGTATGACGAGGGCATGGAGGTTCCCGATTTCTCGGTTTAGTCCCTCCAAAACCTTGAAGGTGCGTGACTCTCTGATTCTCACTTTTTTCCTCTCTCTCCAAGATTACTCGGAGTCCGCATTTCTGCGGAAACTCGTTCTTTTCTCCACTCACAACCCACTAAGGTTTAATGAATTCTGAGTGGAGGAGGACCTGATGATGTTGGTGTGGTCCTCCTTAACAATTACCCTGCTTCGCCGGAGCGAAGCATAATGCCCAGGATTTCGGGCTAGCACCGCTACCTCCCTTGCTTGCCTGGCAAAAGGACGAGGATGACGATGGACATGAGTCCAAGAATGCTGATGATCGAGAACACTGATGCAACCATAGAGCTGTCGAAGCCTCGTGCCATCATAATTCCACCGGCACCTACGAGGAAGACTAGCATAGATCCTACTATTGCCGTCCCCCTCATCTTGACATTATCTCGGATAGCTTGTCTCGTGTCCGAGGCGAATCGATCCGCCGTCCTCATCCATATCTCAAAGAATTTCACCTAATCTCTCCTTCATTCTTTTGCTACTTTCCGTCCGAAACTTCCCTTCTCTTTTGATAAGAGAAATTTCGGAAGGACTAGCGTCTCAATTGTTACAATCCTTATTTATTTTCCAAAGTTCTATTCTCTAAACAAGAAACGGCCCTGGAGAGAGCCGTCTATGACAAATTTAATATTAAAATACCCGCTCTCTCTTACATCTACACCATAGCATATCTCTCTGAATTTGTCAAGTTTTTGGATATCAAAAAATCGCCAGATTGACGATTTTAAAATTCGTAAATCGCGGCTCGGTCAGCTTATTTTATACAAAACTCGCAATTTTTTTAGTTAATTCGTTTTTCCCTTCGTTTGTTTTGGCCGAATATCCCAAAACCGGTATATCTCGCACTTCTTTTTGAATCGAGGAAAGCTGTTCTCCCGCGGCGTCTTTAGTTAATTTATCAATTTTGTTTGCAATGATGACAATTTGATGTTTATTTGCCTCGAGAATTTTTATCATATCCCGATCGAAATCAGTCAAACCAACCTGAGCGTCAATAATTAAGAAAACTGCTTTGGGCCTCGTATTGGAAAACTCCACATACCAAAAAATCCTTTTGATTATTTTGTTGCGCTCCAGTTTCGAACGCATTGCATATCCATATCCGGGAAAATCCACAAAATAGAAAGAATCATTGATGCGGAAAAAATTCGCTTCTCGTGTTTTCCCCGGCATCTTGCTTGTTCTTACAAGATCTTTTTTGCCGACTAAAGAGTTAATCACGCTTGATTTCCCCGTATTGGAACGGCCAAAAAAAGCGACGTGCGGTAAATTGCCTTCCAGGCTGTAATCGTTCCCTATAACACCTTTAACAAATTCTGCCTTTGATATTTTCATAATTCTATTTAATTCTATCAAAAAACCGCCTTTTCCTCCACAGGCGGACAGGTTGGCGATTTTAAAGTTCGTAAATAACGCGGCTCGGCCGGGGTGTCCCGCCCTCTAAGCAAATAGATAAACATACAGCATAGAGGGCCGGGATGAGACAAATGAAACAGTCCTTAAGGGTATATTTTGGTATCTCATTTTGGGTTAAATTTTGACTATCTTTTTTTGGACTTCGGTAGTTATAATTAGCTTAAAATCTTTAGTTATATAACAATCGATTTCGCTTCTAATTCCGAACTTATTTTTAAAATAAAGCCCAGGCTCAATAGTAAACGGAATACCTGATTTTAATTTAGCCTTACTTTTCTCCCCAAAACGGAAATATTTTCCATGACACTCGGTAATTCCCAAACTATGGCCTAAGCCGTGAAGAAAATATTTTTCTAAAGCAAATTTCTTAAAATAATTCCTTGCCGCTTCATCAACATTCTTTGTTTTGGGAAGTTTTTTGTTCTTTAAAGTTTCCTTAATAAAATTTAAAGCGACATCTTGGGCAGTAATCACTTTATTGAAAATCTTCTCAATAGCTTTTGGTATATCTGTTCCAGAATAAGCTATCCAAGTGATATCAGCGAAGGGAGCGTTTTTCTCTTTTAATTTTGCCCAAATATCGATTAAAATTAAATTATTCTTTTTGATAATTTTTGATTTTCTTTTTGGCGGAAAATAATGAACAATTGCTGTATCTTGATCAACGGCCACGATCTGAATGGGATTATTTCTATCGGTTATTAAATTTTTCTTTCTAAACTCTGAAAGAATAAATTCGTGAACATCATATTCAGAAACCTGGCCAAGGTTCCTTTTAATAAACCGAAGCGCTTCATTTTTAACCAATTCTAATTTTTTGGCTGCTATTTTATGTTTCTCAATTTCTTCGTCTGCCATATATCTTAATCCTAACAAAAAATCGTTCATCTAGCGATTTTTTTTACTTATATCCATCTCGGTCGCCCTAACGGGAAGCCCTCACGGTCGGCCTCGATACTGCGCTCAAGGTGGCCTGCACTGAGCTTGTCGAAGTGCTGCGGGGCGTGAACGCTGTTCGAACCTATTTTATGAATACCAAAGAGTATTTTGAGGTGCCGGTTTTGGCATATAATTAACATTTCAGGTAGACTTTAAACCTGCTTTGATTATAGCAGGTTTAATTTTGGCAAACTATATGATGTTGGCTTCAGATCCTAATTTACTCTAATTCCTTTTCTATATCTTTAATTTCTTTGGCAACAATTTCTTTGGCAATCTTTAGGCTATCCTCTAAGCTATCTCGAATTCTTCTTTCTTTTCCGCTTAGACCAGGCCGAGAATCGAACATTCTAATCTGTTCGTTAATTCTTTTCCTCAAAAAACTAAAGGCTTTACGGAGGGCCTTCTCCGCTTCCGTAGTTTCCGTTTTAAGTTTTTTCCTCCAGAGTAAAATTCGATACCAAGCATAAAAGATAATAACGACGGTTGCAACGATTAAAATAAATAGAGTAACCACGGTAGTTAAATATTCTATTGTTATTTTCCCAAGTTTTAAAAAAGGAGGTAAGCCAATTTCAAAAAAATATTTTTGAGTAGGGTAGCTTAATGCTTCTCTCCCGTCTTTAGCCTGAGCCCAGAAACTATATCTACCTTGGACTAAAGCTTTCTCATAAACAAATTTCCAATCTCCTTGAGAATCAGTCTTAACTTCTTCTAAAATTGGCACCTTCTCTTCTCTTTGAATAAAAATTATTACCGAAGTTTCAGGTAACGACCTTCCTTCAATCTCTAAAATCTCCCCAATTCTAATTCTTTCGGGATAATTCAAAATACTTGGTTCTTCAATTGGTAAAATTTCGATTTCAATCGAATCTGAACTAAAATTTCCTGCCCTATCGAATGCCTTAACTTCAATCAAATGTTTTCCTGGGGACTGTGGCGGTACTTGATAGGGTTTTTCTTTTATATCAGCTGCTGATACTGTTTCTGAATATTCCTTGCCAATTTTTACCTCATAATAACTAATTCCCGAAGTATTATCTGTAGATGTAAAAAGAAATTTTGGTCGAGGATCTAGTGGGTCATCTTTTTGGGTTTCAATCTCGAACAACTCTGGAGGAACAGTATCAATTAAAACTTTCCTGTGCGTAATTTCTCCCCAACCATATTTATTTTTAAGTTGGATATGGAAATACCACACGCCATCATCAATATCTTCAAATTTTTTAGATTCCATTATGCCATCGGAAATTGGTCCTGGGTTAGCAATGGAACTCTTATAAAGCAAGAAGCTTACCCCAGTGACATCAGACGGCAGTTTCCAGTAGAATTCAGGGTCATTATTTGAATACCATTTTTCAGAATCGGGATGGGTAGATGAAGAAACCGTTGGAGCAATCGGTACTCCAATTTTAGGCGGAATATACTCTTTTTCTTCCTCATCTTGAGAGGTAACTTCTTCTGAGTTTAGAGTATAGCTTGCAGAATCCATAGCTTCTAATATGCTTGTTCCCCTACCATCATTAGCTAATACTGAACCGGAAGAAAAAGCTAAAGATGCATTTCCAGTATTTTTTGCTTTAAAATTTATGGCAAGGATTTTCCCGGTTAATCCTATAAAGCCGGGGTTCAACACTATACCCTCAAAATTAATTGTGCCGATACTGTTGGAAAAAATTGGTTCCTGTACCCATAAGCTAAAGATAGATTCGCTTTTAGAAATAGAAATAACATTTAATTTGTCTTTAGGAAAAGAGACGACACCAGAAGCCGCATTCATTGTTTGGTCAGTACTCGAAACATACACAATAACAGAAAAAATCTGGCCAACATTATAAGAATCAACGGAAGGATAAAAATACAGATCTGCCGCTAATACAAAATTAGGCAGTGTCAAATTAATAATCGTTAAAACCATACCCAATAAAAAAATGAAGCCTAAGCCAAATTTTTCAGTGCTTTTATTGGGTTTATAATGATGCCCTTGTTCTATATTTATTTTCTTTTTCTTAGAATCCGCCATAGCATATAGATAACGACGAAGCCTACTATGATTATAATATAAACGAAATAATTTTCATACCATTTTAGCGAATTTTGAGGATGCAATGTGGCAATCCTTTCGTTCCCCGCTCTGTCAATCGCCTTCACATAGATATAGCTTTTGAGTTTTTGATCCCGCAAAACGTACGGACTCTCTCCACCTTGCCATTCTTCTTTTTTTATTAAGCCTTGCAGAGAACCGCGCTGACTAGCTTCTAAGATTTCGTAATGATCTATCCCTGCTCCTTTATCTTGAGCAGTAAATACTAAAAAATACTTTCCATCAAATATTTCTGAGTCTTGAGCAATAGTTAGCTCAAATGGTTCTGGCGAATCGCTATCTACAATCTCAGGAATTGAAATTTCAGAAGGTGACATTTGCCCAGATATAAGAAATTGCAAATCAGAAGTTGTTACCGTCGCCTCTGTGCCCTTTCCGTCATTAAGTAATGTTTTGGCGCTATGAATCTCAATTATGCCCCTACCTTCTTTTTTCGATTCAAAGATAATAGAAAAAATTAAACCCCTCTCTCCTATATAACCGCCGGGAGTAATTCCTGAAAAAATAACTTGTCCCGCAGATTCAACTCTTGCCCTTTCAATCCAAAAATTAACAATAGAATTGCCGTCTCTTATTTCTTTTAATTCTAATAAATCTGCTGGAAATATAATCTTTCCTTCTATCGCATTAATATATGCTTCCTCTGTATCGAGAAAAATACTCGCTTCAAATTGAGCATCTATCTTCATTTCTTGACTCTTAGAATCTATAAAGACCCTAGCTGCAAAAACCTGCCCGGCAACAAAAAGTAGTACCGAAACTAGCAATATTATTAGGAAATAATTTGGGGTTTTTAATTTTATTGGTTTTTGCATATTGAAATATTAATCAAATGAAGTTCTTATCCTGTCCAATAAAATGCCATAATACTAAAATCCACTAAATCAATTTTGCCGTCGTTATTTAACCTCTCGGCTTCCTTTCGGGCAAATTCAGCGCTGATCGACCGTTTATACCAATAGGCCGCAATAGAAAAATCAACAAGGTTTACTCTACCGTCATTATTCAAATCGCCTTTTAAAAATTCTGGTTTTTCTTTGAAAACTGTCTTGGTTCCAACATTAAAAGTTACCGTTTTACTAAAAGAACTAATAATCCCATCTGCAGCAACTTTTGATTTGGTAAGATGTTGTCTTATCGCTAATGGACTAGTGTCGAAATTATATAAATAAATACCGTCTGCATCAGTATTAGTTTTTACAAAAATTTCCTCTTCTGAATTAATAGAAATAGTAATTTCGCCTTGAGGCGCGCTCTGCCCGAAAATAGCGATATTGTCGCCTCGCTTCACTTCGCTTTTATCAACATCAATTGTGGGTGCAAGAAAAATACCACTGATAGTTGTAATGGCACCTCTGGTAACAAATACTGGAAATGTAAATAAACTAGAGCGTCTTTGTTTATTATCCTCACCATAAACCGAAAATATATAATTACCGGAAGACAAACCGGATAATGAAATATAAAAATTTGCATCAGGACCTGCTATGGTGGTTATTGCTACTTGGCCGTCCTTTAAAACGGTAACTTTGCTTAGTGGATAGGCCCTACCACTAAAATTTACTGCAGTTTGCGGCGGAGGCGGAATATAGGCTCCTCCGCCACCTCCTCCGCCTGAGCTACAACCAAAAGTATTAAAAGTACAATTATCGTTACAACTTAAAGTGCCACCAGTAAAACCACGGCTCACACAAGTTTCCCCATTTAAATCAGAGCCATCGCATTGTTCATCTCCTCCTTTAACGTCATTACCGCAATCTTCTACGGTGGCTGAAATAGTAACAGTTTCTTCAGCAGCGTGAATATGGAAAAAAGATGTTACACCTAAGAAAATGAGAATAATTATTAGCGATAAAAAGTAATTGATAAAAGGCTTCATTCATCTTTTAATACTTCGTTTTACTTGGCTTCTTTTGTTTTTACGAAGGTTTGTTTTTATTTTCTTCCTCGCTTTGGTTGTGTTGATTTCTTTAGGTACTTGCATCTGTACGGCCCTTGCGATAATCCATTGGTTATATCTCTTTATTGCTATTTTACTAAGAAGACCAACAACCATCACCACAAAAAGTATAATACTCAGAAGCTGCCAGGGAATAACAAAAAAGCTGAAGCCAGCTTCAGCTTTTTCATTTTCCGCCCCATAATTTAAGTTTAGCTGAGTAGTATATCTACCAAAATGAAAATCGCTCCATTGTCTTTTGACTGCTCCAAAAAATCCAACTTTCTCATCATCCTTTTGTGCCTGCCTCGTATTGAGCTCGCCCTCCTTCTGGGTTATATCCCAGGTCACCTGAAACTTCCGAATAGACTGGGGCAATACATTTCCCTCAGATTCGTTTGCTGGGAGAACAGCTGAGATTCTGCCAAATATATTCTTTATCGTTATCTCTCCCTCTGGCTTCACGCGGTCACCCCCACCGTTTTGAAAACGGTAGGTAAGCGTTATGGGTAACGAACTGAAAAAGCTTTGTTTATCTTGAGCGTTAAATTCTAGAAGTCCTCCTTCCTCTTCTATTTCTCCGCTTACGCGGAGCAATATGAGAACACCGAGTTTAACCCCAATAGAAACCCCTCCTTCCTCTTCTGCTCGGGGAGGAGAAGTGCTCCAGAAAATGGCTGCAAAGTGGCCTCCGGGGTCAGCGTCCTGGGGTACTATAATGGTGTAGGGAACTTCTTTTTTCTCTCCTTGCTCTATGGTTACTTGAGAAGCAGTTTCAATCCACGTTGCCAGTCCTTCTGCGCTTTCAATAAATGTTGGTGTGCCTGTTTCTCCCAGAGCTTCAAAATTTTCAAGAGAAGAATAAAAAGTTCTGGTTCCTTCCTGTTCATTAATAAGCAAAATCACGCCTTTCACGTTTGCTCCGGGGTCGGCAGCAAGTTCCACCCGCACCGGGGAAACGGTGAGAGCCTGTGCTCCTTGAGGTAAAAGCATTACCCCAATAGCCAAAAAAAAGCCAATGAGTACCCAAAATTTCATGATGTTATGCTATCACGCCAGCACGGCATCGAGCAAGAGAGCTCCTAGAAGTTCCCGGTTGCAATGTAGGTTATGTTGGAAGTGTAGTCGATGTGGGCCTCGGTGTTTGCGGCAATGTTGGTTATGTAGTAGACAGAGATTGTTTCTGCGGCGGTTTGAATAGTTTCAGAGACAAGTGTGGCAGTGGTGCTTTCAACAAACTTGAAGTTGTTGGAGGCCTGCTCATATCCAGAAGCAATAGTCGCGTTGTCGCTCACGGTAACCCCAATGGCAAACTCCTCTGAGCCGGGAGTTCCGTCCGCATCTCCGGTAATGGTGGTGTTGCCGCTATCGGAAATTTTATCTGAACCAGACGTGAGCGCGGTACCGTTGTAAGTAACACTGTAGCCGGATGTACTGTTGGTACCTACGGTCATGGTGTGGCCAACGACTGACGAAGTGCTTCCGTCTGCGGTATTATCTGCCCATTTTGCTGCCCCAGCGCCCAAGGTGCCAAAAAAGATATCATTATCATCAACGGTAAACGTTAGAGAAGCAACGACCGTGGCAGTTGTCACTACTATATCGTCAGCTATGAGCGTTACCACTATGGTACCGGTGTCGTTAAAGGTACCCAAAATGTCTATATTCTTGCTGCCCGCAGTGCTGTTGGTAATCTGGTTTGATCCTCCACTAGCATTGGTACCAATCTGTATCTGCACACAGGCGTTAGTTGCAATAGCAGCGGCTCCCACGCCGTCTGTTGGGGCAGTGAAGGTAAGGATATCGTTTGTGGTGTCAAAGTCCAGTTGCCAATCGGTGGCGGTAGCGGAAGCTGCAAGTGTCTCCTCGTTGCTGAATGTTGGAGCGTCGCAGTCGCTCTGGGCACCGGCTGAGTGCGCCAAATCCACGTCACCAATCGCTAAGCTGCTGGTATTCCACGAGGTATCGGTAGCTCCAATGTCAATGATGATGGTGTCTGTGGACTCATCAGCTCCCGTTGGCGTGCGGAATATAATCTCATGGTCAGTTACGGTACTTGCCTTCACGGTAGTGAGAGTGTCTCTCATGTTCAGCAAGGTAGCTGCCCTTGCAATCTGCACGGGCGGCGCTATCAACAACACCAGCACTGCGACAATAAGCCCCAAGCTGGTAAGGACTTTTTTTATATCTATGTTTCTTCTTATAAAATATAGTTGGTTCATTGGCAGTTTTTGTATTCCTTATCGACCAAGGGAAAGGAATAGTTATATTGGCTGATACGAAACGTAACCTTTTTATGGTTTTTATTTATTATAACAGAATACCAGTATCAAGCAACAACATCAATAAGCTGGTTGTGGAAAACCTATAAACTAAAAGTTTCCGGTTGCAACGTAGGTTAGGCTGGAAGTGTAGTCGGTGTGGGCCTCGGTGTTTGCGGTAATGTTTGCTGCATAGTAGAGCGAATATGTGGTGCTCACGTCATCGCCGTCTGCGTCTGTTGCAATCACATCCGGAAAGTTACCAGTAATGAGGGCATAGCTGTCAGCTGGACTATTGTCATAATCAGCATCAACCGTACCGTTTCCGCCAGAAGCCGTAATGCGCAGACCAAACTCTTCTTGCCCGGTGGTAAGAATAGCTTCAGAAGCCATGGCAATAATGGTATCACCACCCGAAGTAAGCGTGGTTCCGTTTACGGTTATGGTGTATCCGTTGGTGACGTTTGTTGAGGCGGCGAGCGTATGGGCAACCACTGCTGTAGTGCTTCCGTCTGCGGTATTATCTGCCCATTTAGACGCCGAAGCGCTCAAATCACCAAAGAATATATCGTTGTCGGAAATACTAAAGGTTAAAGTTGCGCCGCCGGTTGTCGTTAAAGGAGAGCTGGCGTTCGTAAATCCTGTATTCCAGTTTCCGTTATCATCCTTCTCAAAATGTTTATATGAATATTGCGTACCGACAGACAAAGCGGTAGTGCTACACTCATCTGCACCAGAACCATCAACCCCGCTGTAGGCCGTAGAAGAAGTACCGGTATTCTCTACACAAGCCACCTTTGCTCCGCCAATGGTATCATCAAGACTATAATTAGTACCTTCTGCTGGCACATCGGCCCCAGGAAGGGAGGCTTGCCACCGCAGTACGATTGAGCGATTGTAATCGGTACTGTTGGAAGTCGTCCAGTTGATTGTTATTTCAGTATCTGAAGTAACACTACCACTTGTGGATGTGGCGTTATTGGGCGATAAGTTGTCAATGGTTATCATGGCACTGCCGGTATCTGTTCCTGCCTGGGTGTTGGTACTGGTAAAAGCGGTAATGGTTCCGGTTATAGCATATTCTGCTCCCTGGGGAGCTGGCATGTTGGCGTGAGTTTCTGGAGTGATTCTGACCTTAAACTGCGTTGATGAAGCTGTAACCGGTATTGGTGTGCCACCGCTAAAATTGAGTGTGTCACTTGAGGGACTGGAAATTGCGGAAAAATATGTCGTTAATCCATTATCGTTTGTAATCCGCACCTCGCTCAAATTATCTGAATCACCTGCCCCAAGAGTAACGGTTACGGCAGTAATGGAATCAGTGCCGGTGTTGGTAACGAAAGTGACTGCATCAAGATCAGTAATCCCGCTTTCCGGTGCAACCGTTGAATCACTGGGGTCAGTACCATCACCAATGGTAGTAGTTGCGATAATAGAAGCAAGCCCAGATATCTGAATGATAAGCCAGGAAGTTGAGGAGTCCTCTCTAACTGTAACAACATTTTTAAGTATTGTTTCAAATAAATATACAAAAGTTCCACCCACCCAATTAGTAGAATCATATTTGTTCATAAATCCTTGTTCCGTATATGCTGAATCGTTCACGCTTAACTCAACATCAAAATCATTAGTAGATAATGTTAAACCACTGCTTCTCAACCGCGTATAACTGCCACTACCAGTACTTTGCTTACTACCAGAGATGGCAGCACCTCCTGAAATAGTTAATTGAGCATAAACAGTTACCACATCACCTCCGAGACTTACCAACGTATTATTATACTGATGCACCGTCTCCAGTTTATCTATACCCCCTGAAATACTCTGTTCAATAACAATTTTAGCATTAGCAATATAGGCGGCGTCAGAACCGCTTGAAGAATAAATGCGCACTTCATATTCATCATCATTGGTTATATCCCAGTTGTCTGACGAGTTCAAAGCACTTGCGCCACGAACTCGCGTCCAACTAGTGCTATTCACAGAAATAGTACTATTACCAACTACTGCGCTATTGGTGCGGTTATAAAGCTCTGCGTATGCGGTAGATGTTGTACCCGGTTCATACGTTACTTGAATATCGACTTGCGCCGCGTGGATAACATCGGCTCCTCCCTGTCTGTCACCGAACACATTAACATCAAGGTTTTCTACATCGCTCCATCCCCAAGTGCCCGGAGCATTTGTATCGCTTGTAATGTCAAAATAAGGGCTCCAGGCGGCAACCCCGGTTTCACAGCTATTCCCGTCGGGAACCGCCGACCAAGTGTGCCCGTCTCCCTGCGATGAACCGGAAAAATACGGGGTTAAGGTAATCCATCCGTTATCAGCGTTATCTTGGCAAGCATAAACTCTTAATTCCACTTTTGTGATTGTCTCGCTTTTTGCACCGCATGTGGCGTCGCACGTGCTTGCGGTGTTGCGTTGATTTTCATCGGAGCCGCCGGTTACCGCGAAGTTGCTCGTTGAACCGTCAACCATCTGCGCTGGGGCGTTGGTCCAGGCGGTACCGCTGTCGTAGGCGTTGAAATAATAAGCGGCAGCGGAGAGTATTGCTGAAGCTTTAAGAGACGCCTCAAAATAAGCGTTAATGTCTGTCCCGTATGTTCCTGAAAACATATCCTTGTCAAACATATAATAATTTGGGTTTGCAAGGGTGCTCGGACTTCCTGAGGTTGCCGTCGTAGACTGATTATCCCCAGCTTCAATTTGAGTAACGGTATCTGTAATTTTTGTGCCGTCGGACTGGACAATTATGAGGCGGGCGGCTTTGAGCGAAACCCAATCATTCACGGCTTTTACCCTTACAGAATAATCGGTATTGCTCTGCAAATTGGGGAGCGTACCCAAAGTAAGGGCGCTAGATCTTACTCTTGTATAATTACCAGCGCTAGAATGGGTTACTTCACTATTTGCAACTTGTGTTCCGTCAGAGCTAAAAAGAGCTACCTTGACAGTATCGGTCTCGGCAAACACCATTGCTACTGCTTCAAAATAAACCACAGCGCCAGGATATTTGGCACTATCCCAACGGATCAGGCCAAGACTATTATCGGTTGGCTTATAAGAACCCAGCACCTCCGACTCATACTCCTGGTCAATAATATTTATCTGCTGCTCAATTGTTCTTGTTGTAGCATGTACGTCTTCAACTTTTGGAGGAAAAGGAGGATCGTGCCACACTTGTGGCCAGCCAGAAAAAATCCAACCCGCCACCATCAAAAGGATAAGGCAAATCGCCAAAAAATTCCCTAATTTATTTTTAACAATTTTAGCCATTATTTCATTTTACCAAACTAAAAACAGAAACAAAACCCCGAGGCTGTACGCCTCAGACAAAGGGCCTCTCGGTCGGCCTCGATACTGCGCTGACTGTTGCTGCGGGGCTGCGACTCGAACCGCCTCGGTCTAGTACCGTGACGGCACCTGGACTCGAACCAATTTTGTACGGGAATCGGTCTCCCTCGATACTGAGTTGTGCTTGGCTGGGACGATTTTCGGAGAATTATTTCGGACCAATAAAATACCGTAACCTATACTAAAAAAGTTAAACAACAGTTTTATAGTGCTCAATCAGCCCTAGCATTTGATTTTTTCCTTCCTTAGAAATATTCAATTTGTTAAGGCAATTTTGAGATTCCACTGCATATTTGGAAATTAATTCTATCGCCTTGTCTTTTGCTCCACAATTTAGCAAGATATTTGTAACTCTTTCTAATTGGTCTTGAGGTATTTTTTTATTTCCAAAATTTTCTTTAAGAAAATCTCGTTCCTGTTCGCTTGCGAGTTCTAGCGCCACAAAATATGGATGAGTTATTTTCCCTTGTCTAAAATCTCTATATTTGGCCTTTATATTGAAATCGGTCTTATTAATAAAATAGTCAGAGTAGTCATCGACAAGTTGGTAAAGTATTCCGAACTGAACGGCAAATTTTTCTATTAGTTTAACTTCTCTATTATTTAAATCAAGTAGAATCGCAGCCATTTTCATAGGAATTATCGTCGAGTATGAAGAGGATTTAAGCATGCAGGTGGTTATTAACCGATCTAATGTAAAATCATCAATCAATAATTCAATATTAAGAGTATCCATTTGTTGTCCAGCCAACAGGTCAATGTTGCAGTTAGTTAAGAGCTTGCATAATTGTTTTTTCTCCCTATCATCAAGAGAATCGATACTTAATAAGTTCTTGTATGCGAGTGAGTGTCCAATATCACCCGCTATTATTGCCATTCCTTCTGCAAGTCTTAATCTGTCCGAATCATTTTCTAGTGAGGTAAAATCTTTGAGGTATTGCCCGGTTATGTTTAGCACCCCATAACGCTCTAGGTCATTATCAATGATATCATCGTGAATCAATATATAATTATGTAGAAGCTCTGAAGAAAGGGCAACTCGTAGTAATTTATCGAAATCTTTTCCACCATATGAAGAGTAGGTTAAGAAAGCGACATAAGGGCGAAATCGTTTCCCACCTGCTAGAGTTAAAGACTTCATCCTTTCCAATAGTTTTGTAAATTGCGGGGTTGGTGCGATTTGTATTTCATCAGAGTAGAATTGCTCTAATTGACCTTCCAACTTTTTTCTAAAAGTTAATTTGTCCATTTACATAAATTATATTAAAGAATTGAAAGTTTAAAATCCGAAGAAATCCGTAGAAATGCTCTGGCGCTACTACTCGAACTGCTCCTTTTTTGTTCGTAGAGTTCTATTCCTAGACGGGTACGGGTTTAGGACGTCCTAGACCCGTCAAGAAAATAGCTTCAAAATAGGCCTCTCGGTCGGCCTCGATACTGCGCTGACTGGTGCTGGGGGGCTGCGACTCGAACCGCCTCGGTCTAGTACCGCGACGGCACCTGGACTCGAACCAATTTTGTACGGGAATCGGTCGCCCTCGATACCGAGTTGTGCTTGGCTGCGGGGCTTGGACGACGTTAGAACCATTAGCTGGGCAGAATTAGTTCAATATCCGGAGCTTGTGTTGAAACAATCAAGGGAATTGTTGGGTGTTTAGTAACAAAAAGGCGGTTTGACTTGATGTCGCACCGCTTTTAGGATAAGCTCGCGTAATTTTCTATTTGTTAATCTACATATTTAATTGGAGGACAGGCATTCTTGAGTCTTGTCGCGGTCGTTTCTCTGATGGCTTTGCCAATTGTGCTTCTCCAACCCCTGGAAAAAACAGTAAGTAGCAAGGCTAGAATCAGAATGAGGCCGATTAGTGAGGCAACAGCGAGACCTGTTATCTTACCAATGTCAGTTCCCAAAGACTGATTGAAAGCAGAGAGGTAGATAATCGCGCCTAGGACGCTAATAGCTATTGCTATCTCCCAAGGGGCGAATCTTTGATAAGTCTTCCCGTTGAATTTATAATTGTAGCACATCCTGTCTTTGGTATATTTGTTTTTGTCTTCTTTGCGGATAAAATGGTAGCCGAGAAACCAGACTATGGGAACTACTATCCCAAAGAGCACGATGCTTCCGAATATCAAGATTAAAGTTCCACCAATTAACCTACCCCAAAGAAAGTTGCAGGCATTCTTGGTGTTTTCAACGTTTGTATCAGTAATAAAGCTTCCCCAAAGCCATTTTGTGTATCTATAAAGGAACGAGCTTCTCTTTATTGTTTGAGGCTTCATCATTTAACCCTCCTTACCTCTTTGTTGGAAATGATGCTAAGAATAATCTATCAATTTGCCGCAAATAAGTCAAGCCCAAGGCAACTCTCGGACGAATATCAAAAAACCGCCTTCTTGGCGATTTTTATTGCCTTATGCTTAATTAGTCTCCCCTACTTGCTAATTTCTTTGGTTCAATCATAAACACATATGATTTCACTTTAGACGAAGGTTTATGTTTTATTCTTTTGGGAATTACGCAACCTTCTCCTTTATTTAGTATCATATTCCCTAATTCTGTCTCAATTAAAATTTTACCCTGATAAACATAGAAAAATTCATCTTCCTTATCGTGCTTATGCCAATGATATTCTCCTTTGAATAACGCTATTCTTAATGTATAGTTGTTAAAATCAACTACATCAATAGGCTTCCAAGATTTCTTAATTTTTCTAATAATCTTACTAATTTTAAATTTCTTCATATTTTTTATTTAATTAAAACTCGTATTTCCAGTATGGCTGCCATTTAAATGGCACGCTTAAGCAATCTTCAAGGGTTTTACCGCCAGCAAGCGTATCTAAACCGAATTGGGTAGCACGATGACCAACAACTAAAACTGTCTTTTCTGGATGGTTTTCTTTTAGCTCTTTATAAAACTCGTGAATTCTAACCATTGCCAACTCATAACTTTCTCCATTAGGAAAGGACTCTTTTATCCTTTCTTTTTTCATATAACCTACAACTTCGCTTGGCTTGCCATTGAGATCACCGTAATTAAGCTCTCTTAGCCTTTTATCTGCAATAACGGGATATTTGTCATTAAACGCTATTTTCACTGTATCTACAGCCCTTTTTAAATCTGAACAACAGATTAAATCTATCTTTATATCTTTAAACCTCTCGCCTAATTCTTTTGCTTGTTGGATACCCAATTCAGACAACTCAACATCTTTCCAGCCAGAAGCAATTTCAGCTTCATTATCTTTTGATGTTGCGTGAGCAGCGAAATATATTTTCATATTTTATGCTTGGTAAAAATATATATTCCCCTTTCTTCTCCGTCAAACTTCTTGCTCATTCCTTTAATGAGCCTATCTAAGTCAACTTCCCAGAATTTTTTTGAAAGAAAACGAGGGTCACCAACAATAACTTTCGGCTTCTTGCTTAAAATAATTTCACTAATCAATAATGCGTGTCCATATTTCTCTTTAGGTTCTATTATTGACATATAAGTAACCGGCATTAAATCATTGCCCTTTTTCAGGCTTTCTATAATCAACTTTGCCGCGTCTTTAATTTCTGAATAAAAAACCTTCTTGGCCCGTAACGGAATTCTGTGTTTTTTGAAAAACCTGTTCATTTTTGAACCATCTGTTTCATTAGTTCCCCAGCCTCTTTTTGGAGTTTTCTTTCCTACTTTTACCTTACTAATAAATAAATTCTTGTGTTTTTTAGGCACCATTAAACCTAATGCATTTCCTATTGTTTCTTGGTCAACTAATTTCAAACCCCTTCTTAACAAAATCCACTGAATAGCACAAGGCACGCAACATAATTTCTGTTGAGTTAAGGGAATATATGGTGGGTTAATTTTTACTCGTTTCATTTTTCTATTCTATCAAAAAACCGCCTTCTCCTCCAGAGGCGGACAGGTTGGCGATTTTGAGGCCTCTCGGTCGGCCTCGATACTGCGCTGACTGTTGCTGACATCCTTAGTCTAGAACCTGTGTTTTAAGGGGAAATTAGGGGGTTTGAGGCGTGTCTCATTGACGCGTCTCGGTCAGGGACGAATTTATCCAGTCACCAATAATGTTAAATCTTTTGATGGTCCAGAATAACCATCCCCCTTGACTACATATCTAAGTAAGTATTTTCCTGGAATTGTTGGCATTTTAAGTTTTAGAGTCCTTGGAATATATTGACCTATACTTAAATCACCAAGATCAACTTTAACTGTTCGGATGTTTGGTGGGTTATAGTCTGCCGATTGCCTCCAACTACTAGTTTCGGGAGGATCAATTAACTCTAAGCCATCAGCGACATAAAACCATACAGATGCGTTTCTTAGAAGAGAGCCTTTTATTAGCTCCGTCCTTAGAAAAATATTTAATTCTGTTGACGGCGCTATATTTAACGGAAAAGCTATATCTTTAAACTCTACAGAAACCTCTTCTTTTGTGCTTTGATAATATTCTTCCAGCGCATCTTTAAAAGCTGTTTTTATATGCCTAAAGTATTCTCCAGATTTTTTCTTGGTGGTTGTCTGTTGTACGAGTTGAAGACTTTTATAAATTTTTATAAAACCGTATAAAAATAAAAGTGTTTGTGAAAAGAAAATTAAATAATAAGATATATCAAAATTTCCCGATAGATTTCTAAGCGGGTCAATTAAAATAGAGAGTAGAAAAGAAAAACAAGGATATACAACAGTATTTCTAAGATCAATAGCGCTATATTTAATTTTTATATCCCTAATTTTCTTTTCAGTTTGCTGCCGTCTACTTTGTAATCGTGTTAAATTTTCATCAAGTTTGTCGGTGATATATCCCTTCCTTTTAGTTTCTTCTAAGGCTGTTTCCACCTCTGTTATATCTTTTTGTATGGTGATTTTATCATTGTCTCTGGCAGCTTTTTCCTCTTGTTGCGCATGTCCAATAGCGTCGCCCAACAAGGTAACGCTAAACACAAAAACCATTGGCGAAATAGCCAGAAAGACAAGGTCCAGATTAACTATTAAATTGGATAGTTGATCAATCATTATATTGCTGGCTCAGGACTCAAATCGAACAAGTCTCGGTCACTTGACTTAGCATAGGATGGCTGTGTACCTCAGTTCTGAACCCCAGTTTTAAGGGTGTTTTGGGCGATTTTGGCCGTGTTCCATTTAGGCGTCTCGGTCGGGGCTTTTTAAGCTAAAATGGGACAAATGGGACACAGAAAGGGGGTGTTCCATTTGGGATAGTATGACGTACCATTTTAAAAACGACCTGAGGAAATTCTATTTATAACCCCTACGCTTCATTTTTTCATTAATACTCGTTTTTTCGCCTGGTATTCTGACGGTTGCAACTTTTCTACCATAAGATGTGCCCTCAACTTTAACAATAAGCTTTTCGCCTTCAATAAGTTCTTTTAAGGTTTCTTTGGCCTTTTGATACCCCCGCTCTCTTTTTTCGGGAGCATCAACATTAGCTAAGCGGTAAAATCCACCCCTTGTGCCCTGAAAGGTGTCACCATCTGTTATTTTTTTAACTTTAATTTTTGTCATAATATTTTTGATTATTTCTCAATTAATTCTTCGACTTTTTGTTTGGCTTGTTCTAATGATTCTTTTGCTTTTTTGCGAGCTTCGTGGGATTGGCGAACCAAATCAGCAATTTTTTGCTGGGTAGATTTAGGTAAAATTGGAATTGAACAATTTTTAATTTGTTCTGGTCGCCAGTGGATAATTACTGAACCACCGGTATCTCGTTCTACTTGTGATTGACCAACAATAGAATTTATCACTAAAGCTAAATATTCTGGTTCGATTTTTGTTTCGGGTTTTAATCTTAAAATTCCGCCGGCAATTATTCCCTCAATTGATTCTTTTAATAAATAAGCCATGCCCGGAGTTGCATCTTTAGTTAGTAAAATTTCTCCTGCTTTTGGCTCAAAATCTTTTTTTAGTTTCTGATATAATTCTTCGCTTAAATATTTCTGATCCTTATCAATAATCCCCTGTTTTGAAAGATTGCTCACTCGAACAAATAACTTTCCCTCTTTTTGATATTTCTCACTTCCTATCTCAATCCCCTTTTTTATTGAAACTAAATCAGCAAGTTTTTTTATATTTTGGTTTTTAATTTTTGATATTAATTTCTCGTGTTTCGGCTGAAAGTACTCGGCATCAATACGGTTAACTAATTTTAAATCTGAAAGATTAACAACATAAGACAAATCATCCCCGACTTCAAAATCTTTTAAACCCAATTCTTCTAAAAGTAAATCTTCAGCTTGAGAATAAAATAATTTAGTATTTTCATATTCCTCCTTTGCCTTCGAGACCAACGAACCAATCAATTCCTGTTGTTGTTTTGGTGGAATAAATACTGGCAATAATCTCAAATCATCAATATTAAGTCCTGTCTGAACTGCGCCGCGTACATTACGGCCTAATAATTTTCGACCATAAAGCGAATTAAGATAACTAATAAAATAGTAAGGATTTATCGATTCGCTACGAAAAACTGTACTCTTACAGCTAAAAATTGCTGGAGGAACAGAATTATCAATAATAGCAGCATTTCCAAGCGTTCCAACAACTGAAATTAAAATATCATTTTCTTTTAATGAATATTTTTTAAGTCTTTCAAAGTCTTTTTGGGGTATATATACGTTATCATCGTCAGAAAGGAAAAATTCTTTAACGTCTTTTCCACGAACATACCGATATTTCCCGTTTAAAACATAGTTTTCAACATTAAATTCTGAGCCAAAGGGTCCCGTAATAAAGTTTCCTTTAATATCTTTCCAGAATTTATATGATTCGGTTTTACACAATCTATTTTTTAACTCTAAATATTCCGGTTGATAATATTCCGCATCAAGACGCAAACCGCCTTCTAGTTGTGATTTTTGGATTATGAGATGAGTAACCATAAGTAGTTATTTATTCTTTCCACGAGCAACTTTTTTAGCTAAACTTTCTAATGCCTGTTTTGTTATATTAATCTCAGAAATTTTTGAAATATCTTTTACGCTATCAAAATATTGATCCCAATTATCAAAAATAACTTCCCATAGACTCTCTTTCTCTTTTCGGGTAATTTCGGTATTATAGTTATTCTTGTACCATTCCTTAATTTTTCCCCAACGAGGATGACAAAAGTTTTTCTTAGTTAATTTAGACCGATTCTTTTTAAAATATTCCTTGCATGATTTCTCCCATAATCTTTCAGGGACTAAATCCTCAATCGTTTTATAATTATTCTGATCAACTATTTCATCTAAGGAAAATAGAAGATTTCTAAATCTCTTAGATTTACGATCTTGAGAGAACCGTTTTTTACTAACATCATCGCCATCATAAAGGCCGATGGCATGCAAATTAGCTTGTAGTAATTCATCAACCCTTTTTTTAATTGTGGTAAATCCACGCGAATCAAAGATAGCTATCTTATTTAAATTAATAATCGGTTTCTTTTCTAAATAAGACGCTATTTCATTAAGTCTTCTTCCTATATCTAATAATAAAAACTGGTCGGTATAACCCTCTACGACAATATTAAAGTCATTGGCTTGTCCCACATCTGCCAGTGAATACCCAAGTGAATGCCGAAGTAATTCATCGTTCTTTACATCATATTTAGTAGGTTGCTTAATTTCAGGGTCTCCATTTTTTCTTTGTAAAAATTTTACTTTTGACCAAGAATTACGATCAATTAAAAATGGAGATTGGGTTGCAAAAATCACTTGATTTTTTAAAGCAATTTCTGTAAAACGCTCTCGTAACTCTTTTTGACCACCGGGGTGTAATTTCTCACCCGGTTGATCAAATAAAATAATCTTATTTTGCAACTCACCTCTTGATCTAAAATCAAGCAAAAAGGAAAGAAACCATTTTAAACCATCGCTTCTTACGCTTGGAGGAGTTCTGCGACCTCCTTCGTATATATCAAATCTCAATTTATCTGTTTGATAAAAAAGTTGTAGTTCTATATTGCTTTGCTTCCATGTTTTTTTGATAATTTTGTTAAGCGACTTACTAACATCATCAAGATATTTTTGAATCTCATGATCTTTACCTTTAAAACTAGATAAGGCAGTATTAAAATCTGTTAGATTTCCTTCGGAGCAAGCAATTAAAAATAAATTTTTAACTGGTAAAAAGTTATCTGGCGCTGTTAAAAATTTATCCCAGAATACATGGTCTGGAAGATAATGTTTATCTTGGTCATATTCCCAGTATTCTATTTCTGGAAGAAAATCTTTAAAAATTTTATCTATAACATCTGAGTCTATTTCTTCAGTCGTAAGTTTCGTTATTTTATTCTCTCTAGCTAGTTTCGCTATAGCAAATTTATTATCATTATCCCCAAAAATTTTTTCGTTTTGTTGTAATTCTATCTCTTTTCCTTTGCGAGCCTTAAATTTCATGGGCTGACCACTAGTATTCTTCCATTGATTTCTATATTCAATTTCCCTTAATGAAAAACGTTGATCTGATAACATTAATTCATTTGTTTCACCACTTACGATTAAACAAATCAGATTTTTATCCCTGAAATTTTTAATACTTTGTTTAAAATATCCGAACAGGTCTTTACTTTTAAGTTCAAAAAAATACCTAAGTAATGGCATTTCGTTTCTTGATGCCCTAATACTGCCCATTTTCGTGTCATTTTCATTAAAATCCTCGGATAACAATTGTATGGCTCTAATTATATTACTCTTCCCGCTCTCATTTGCTCCAACTAAAGTAGTAATAGGCTCAAAAATTAGTCTTGAGCCATTTTTTATATTTCTGTAATCTTCGAATTCAATTGCTTTAAGAAATAATTTCATAATTTCTATTCCCAAAAACTAAATTTTTGTTTTTTGGCAAAATCAACAAATGCTTCGGCGATCTCACCGAGGTCGTGGTCTAAAACTTTACGGCCTTTGGCATCGTGAATATAATTTCCTTTATCATCTTTTTTATACACATAATCTCCGGAATTATCTTTGCCTGGCTTTTTTGAAACCGCCATAAAAATTTGATAATTTTTAGGTGGTTTTTCTTTTTCATTCCATTTTTGTAAAAATAAAATAGAAGTTTTGGTTCCAGCATGAGGTTTAAATGTGTTAACATGGAGTCCGACTACGGCTAAAATCCTTGCTTTACTAAGAACATATTCTCGGACAAACTCCATATTAGTATTATTTAAGACGCCTTGCGGCAAGACGATTGCCATTCGGCCGCCAGGACGAATGACGTCAAGAGAACGCTCAATAAAAAGAATGTGCCTCTCAACATTATTCTTTAATTTGCCATCTTTTTTAGCAAGTTCATATTGGCGCAACAATCCTGACTCGGGATTTTCTCCGGCAAAAGGCGGATTGGTCAATAAAATGTCAAAATTCAAATACCTATAAGTAAGTTGATTTTCTTTTGCTTCAGATGGATTTTCCAATTTTAATAAAAGCGGCTTCAACGCTACTCGTGCCTCCTCGCTTTCTACTCCTTGCCAGTCCCGAGCATCAAGTGAATCACGTTTAAAAATATGATGTCTACCATCACCTGCAATAAGCATTAAAGCCTGGGAAATACGACGCATATTCTCGTCAAAATCCAACCCAAAGAGGTACTTTGCTGCATAATCATTTTTTGCTGCCTCTGTGGTTAATTTCTCCCAAACATAATACATTGTATGTAAAAGAAAACCGCCGGAGCCACAGGCGGGATCAATAATATATTCGTCAGCTTTAGGATTCGTCATCTTTACACACATTTTGATGACATGCCGAGGTGTAAAATACTGTCCTTTTTTACCTTTTGAAACTTCCGTGATTAAATATTCAAACGCACTATCAATAATTTCCAGTTCGCCTTTCCCTAATTCAAAAAGACGAACATTTTCCAAAAATGGCACACAGATATTAAGCCTTGCTGAAGAAAGCTTAATACGATCTGACTCTTCAAAAGTATCTGGCCATTCTTTAATTGCATTTTTAAAAAGCTGGTCGTTGATCACCTCAAATGTTTTCTCGGGATCACGATATTTCCTAAAAAGCACTTCTTGGTTCTCGCGCCGCTCACGTGCCAGTTTTTCATCATAGAGTTTGGCATAAATTATTTTAAAGATTTCTTCAAAAACATTTGCTCCAGAACCAGCGAGAGCTAATTCTTCTATACGTTTGATAATTCTAACAAAATCAAATTTTGGATTTAATTCGGACCAAGTTTTTTTGATTTCAAATAAATCGTCGATGGTTTGATCGGCTCGAGGTATATCACTTAAAGAATCTTGAAACTCTTTTGGATATGGTCTATATAATATTACTCGCTCTTTACCATTTGACCAAACCCCTATTTCTGAACCTTCGGCAGAAAGATAGCTTTTAAGTTGTTCAATTCCTTTCTTTTCGGTTGGACTTTTAATCTCTAGGATAATAAACGGCGTGATTTTATCTTTTTTATAAACAACGATGTCAGCAGCTTTGGCGTGAATCTCTCGACCAAAGTGAATACTTTTTTCTGTATCTATACGATCAAAAGGATATTTATACTGAGTATTAAGTTTGTAGAGCCAAAGTTGTCGAATAATTTCTTCGGGTTTACCCTGCTTTTTTGATTCATCAAAAACAAGTTTTAGTTTTTTTGATTTAATGTCTTTAATGTAAAATTTATCTCGACTTTCCTCGGTAATTTCTAAAACTTTTTCGAAGTCAATTTCTTCGAATTCTTTTAAACCATAGGTTATTTCTGGGTCGCGAAAAATTTTATCAATTATTTCTTTGGTTTTATTGAGTTTTTTAGTTGGCATAGATTTTAATTATTTAACCGGCTTCCAATAGCCATTTTTAAAAACAGAAATAACCTTTCCTATAAGTCGACTTTCTTCGGTAAAAAGAATAATATTATATTTTGGATTTTCCGGCTTAAGATAAACATATGGTGGTGTATCTTCTGAAATAAAACGCTTGATAGTCGAGTCGTCCCCTACTTGAGCTAAGACAATATCGCGAGAGGAAAATTCTTTTTGATCCTTTACTAAAACAACATCGCCGTCTTCAATACCGGCATTAATCATTGAATCACCGGAAATTTTCAAAAGAAAAACTTCGTCCTTAAGTTTTTTAATATCCGAAGAAACTGATTGCCATTCTCCCGATATTTCTATAGCCTCAATGGGTGCTCCTGCACTTGTAATGCCTAAAAAAGCAGCAAGTGACGGTTGGCCAAGCATCCTATATCCTAAAGGCAACATTGCTAAACCTCGAGCCGAAGACTCATTTCGTTTAATAACTCCCTGTTTTTCTAATTTTACCAAAAGATCGATAATCGATTGGTTTGAGGACACATTTAATCTTTTTCTCATTTCTTCAAAGGTTGGCGGATATCCAGTGTCCTTAATATATTCGTAAATAATAGATAATAACTCTTTTTGTCTTCTGGTAATAATTTCTTTTTTTATAGTCATTATATTATAATACCCGACCATTTGGTCGGGTGTCAAGAGATTAACCTGTGAATAAGTTTGATTTCTCTTAAAACTACCTTAATTCTGCCATTTTGGCAGTTTTTTGTCTATCCATGAAATTAGTGAAGAATTTTGGGTTGAAAAGTTGTCAACTGATGGGGCCTGGACTCATCAGAGCCGTTGCGGCATCCTCTCCTTGAAAGGTCGAATTATAATAATTAAGGACTATTCAAGGATATGGAACAAGCGACAAAAGAACGACTTAATAATTTTCAATCCCCTGTTAAGGTTGATATACGTTACTGCCTGTATGCCAGAAAATCAACTGAAGCAGAAGATAAACAAACTCTTTCTATAGAATCGCAGGTAAAAGAGATGTTGGTTTTGGCAGAAAAAGACAACCTCAAAGTTGTAGATATCAAGCGCGAATCTCATTCTTCAAAGGAAGTCGGCCAAAGAGAGATTTTTAATCAAATGCTGGCTGAAATAAAAGAAGGAAAATACAATGGTATTTTAACTTGGGCTCCAGACCGGCTGAGCAGAAATGCCGGAGACTTAGGTTCTATCGTAGATTTGATGGATAAAAAGCTTCTATTGGAAATAAGGACATTCGGGCAAAGATTCACTAATAACCCGAACGAAAAGTTCATGCTTATGATATTGGGATCTCAAGCTAAGCTCGAGAATGACAACAAAGCGGTAAATGTGAAGCGAGGGCTGCGAACCAGATGCGAGATGGGACTTAGGCCGGGAGTCGCTCCTACAGGCTACCTCAACGAAAAACACGCTGATAAAAAGTGCCAGGCGAGGATTGACCCAAAGAGAGCTCCGGTTATAAAGCAGATGTTTGAAAGAGTGGCAAGCGAACAATGGAGCGGACGTAAGGTATATCGTTGGCTGAGAGAGATAAAATTCAAAACTAAAAACGGCAAGCTGCTTGTGCTTGCCAACATTTATCTCATTCTCCGAAATCACTTCTATTACGGAGAGTTTGAATATCCAGTGGGAAGTAACAAGTGGTATATTGGCAAGCACACGCCGATTATAAATAAGGAATTATTTGATAGGGTTCAGACGACGCTTAATGAAAACTTTATTCCAAAAACCGAGAGCAAAGAATTCGCTTTCACGAAACTGATTAAATGCGGCTATTGCGGTTCGGGAATATCAGCTGATGAAAAGTTCAAAAAATTAAAAGATGGTGGTGTAAACCGCCACGTCTATTATTTCTGCACGAAAGCCAGAAATATTGATTGTAAAAATCCTGCTGTCAATGAACCAAATTTAATCAACGAGTTGATAGAATTGATGGATAGAATTGATTTAGATGAGTTAGGGGTAAAATCAAGAATAGAACAGGAAATCACAAGATTCAATAAATTCAGGATCGGAGTACTGGGCCATAAAAAAGAAAATAATAACGTTGATATCGATATACGAAATTACGCAAAGTATCTTCTCAGAGAAGGAACGCTGGTTGAAAAAAGAGAATTCCTCTTCTTTCTGAAAAGCAAACTAATTCTAAAAGACAAAAAAATCCTGCTGGAAAAATAGTAAAAATAAAAACCGCCTATTATAAAGCGGTTTTTATTTGCTTTCTAACTATTTTTGCGCTTGCGCTTTCTCCTATTTTCTGATAAAATATAATTGAGCATGACTCTTATTCCTTCCAAAAAATCATTGCTATCGATATCAGTTTCATTGATGTTATTCATAATGACTACGGATTTGGTATTGACAAATGTCTCCTCTTTGACTACACTGCCTGTAGGCAGTGTAGTCAAAGCACCGCGTTAATCTTGGGCTTTTTTATGAAAGAAACTTCTTAACGAATTGCCCAAATTTCAAAACTATTCCCTTATCTACATTGAAAATTTTAGAATCTATTAATGGAATGGGCTTAGGCCCATTTTTTGTTACGGTCATTATAAAAAAGTAAGGCTTTCTGGGACGAACTAATAATAAATGACTACCAGGCCAATATCTCTGCATTTTTTCATATCTCCAAATAATATTTCTACCACTAGCGCCCTCACCTTGGTATCTGATTTGGAGCAAATTAACGGAACGATCCTTTTTATTCATGACAATAAAAGATGGGCTAGTGAGTAATACTTCCGCGGCCTTACCGTCTTTTGAGACGCCTAATTGTACAAGGCGATCAGGGATACTTTCATGTCCGTAATTTACGACTAAATAATCAGCGTCTTGAAACATTAAGCTAGTAATAATACTGGCAATTCTTCCCTTAATAATGCTTTCGAAATTCATATATAAATTTCTTTTTATAAATAATAATTCATCCTTAATTCTGTTCTATTTTCAAAAAAAGTCAATAACTAAAAACACCCGGCAATGCCGGGCATCTCGGTCACCTGACTTAGCATATGATGGCTGCGGGGCTAGGATTCGAACCTAGATTAAATGCTCCAGAGGCATCCGTCCTACCGTTAGACGACCCCGCATACGCCTCCTCGGCGTATCTACCGAAGAGGCAGAATGTTTAAACTTTCAGATATTTCCTGATGGCTATCATACTAGAAATTATACTAAGGCCGATGCCAGCAGTAAGCTGGATTAAGAATAAGGTCCAAAAATTATTAATAAAATAACCGAAAAGACTGAATCCTGATAAAATGGTTTCGAGTTTTGGACTCAAAAATAAATTTATTGAAGCAACAAGCAAAATGGTAATAAAAATGGCTATCATTCCTACCATTATCCCTTGAGCCAGAAATGGCCCCCTGATAAACCAGTTGGAAGCGCCCACCAATCTCATTGTTGCAATTTCCTCTTCTGAACTATAAATTGCTAATCTGGTGGTATTGAAAGCAACAACAATCGCAATTATTCCCAAAATTAAACTAAAAATAATTCCGGCAAATCTAATATTAGAAGAAATATCAAAAATTTTCCCAATAACAATTTTATTCTGGTGATAATCTACTTTCTCAATTAAATCCTGGAAAGGGGCGCCTTCTAAAAAATTAGCTAAAGCTTCATATTGATCTACCTGCCAAGCTTTAATATTTAAAGAAGCCAATAAAGGATTATCTCCTACTTCAGCCAATGCTTCCATTAAGAGAGAATTGTCTTTGTGTTTCTGGGTGAAACGATCCAAGGCTTCTTCCTGTGATACATATTCGATGCTCTTTACTTCTGGAATCCTGCTAATTTCTTCTTTTGCCTCCAAAATCTCTATTTCAAGAGAGTCTTTTTTAAAATAAACTGAAACGTCAACTTTTTCTTGAAGATTTAAAACTAGATATTGAACAATCCCCTGGAAAAAATAGAGAAAAGTAATCAAGGAAATAGTCATTACCATAATAGAAACCGTAGCAAAGGTAAAACCGCCCTGACGGCGAAAATTCAGGAAACCTGCTTTAATAATCCTTTTTAAAGAAGTAAACATAAGGAATTTTAATTTAAAGAGTAAACCTTCCTATTTTATCGTCTCTAAGTATCGTACCTTTCTCAATAGTGATCACCCTTTTTGACAAGGTGTTTACAACCTCTTTATTGTGGGTAGCCAAAATGATTGTTGTTCCCATTTCATTAATCCTTGACAATAGATGAATAATCTCCCGGGTATGATATGGGTCTAAGTTTCCGGTTGGCTCGTCAGCTAAAATAACGTCCGGCCGATGAATCAAGGCTCTGGCAATAGCCACTCTTTGACGCTCACCCCCTGAAAGCTCTGGAGGAAAATTAGAATATCTGTGGCTCAGGCCGACTATTTCCAGCACCTGGGGAACATTTTGCGAAATTTCCAAATCAGAAGCTCCGGTAACCTCTAAAACGTAAGCTACATTTTCATAGGCGGTTTTATTTGGGAAAAGCTTATAATCCTGGAAAATAGAGCCGATTCTCCGGCGATATTGGGGAATCTTTGAAGAAGGAATTTTATGAACATCTTGATTATCAAAAAAAACTTTTCCCCGAGAGGGTTTCTCTTGGGCCAGAAGCAATTTAAGCAGGGTTGTTTTCCCGGCTCCTGATTTTCCAACAATAGAAACAAACTCTTTTTTTTCTATCTTAAAAGAAACGTCTTCTAAGGCGACAATGGTTGAGGAATAAATTTTGGCAATATTTTGAAAATTAATCATAAAGTATGATCCGAATCTACGAATCTCATCCGAATGCTCCGGATAAGATGTACACCCAAGGAATGCGTGATATTCAGATTATATTTTAATTCCGGCTTCAATGAATTGGCCCAGATTACCGTCTAATACTCCTTCTACGTCTGAAGTTTCAAGATTGGTTCTCAAATCTTTAACTAATTTATATGGATGAAGGACATAAGACCTGATTTGATTTCCCCAGCTGGCTGAAATAGCTTTTCCCTGCCCTCCGGACGTCGCCTCGGGCGAACCTCGCTTTAGGCGGGAAGCTTGCCGTTCGGCGGCTTTTATCTGAGATATTTTTTCTTGCTGTTCAGCCTCTTTCAATTGATAAAGTTTTGAATAAATCATCTTCATTGCTCTCTCTCTGTTCTGTCCCTGCGATCTTTCTGCCTGGCAAGAGGCCACAAGGTTGGTTGGCAAATGGGTAATTCTGACAGCTGTTTCCCGACGATTAACATGTTGGCCGCCGGGCCCCGAAGCTCGATAAAAATCAATTCTCAAATCTTCTGGTTTGATTTTGATTTCATCTTCTGTCTCCTTTTCAATTTCCGGCAAAACTTCAACTAAAACAAAAGAGGTATGACGAAGTTGCTGGGGAGAAAAAGGCGAAATTCTAACCAACCTATGAACTCCTGATTCTTTTTTTAAAAAGCCGAAAGCATAGTGCCCTTGAATTTCTAAGGTTACGGATTTCGTCCCAATTCTTCCGTCCGGCCCTCCGCCTTCGCCAAAAGACTGATGTAAAATTTTGGTTCTAAATCCCCTGCCATAGCAAAATCTCTCATACATTCTCAACAGCATCGTTGCCCAGTCCTGAGAATCCTGTCCGCCGGCCCCTGCATAAATAGAAAGAACAGCTGAAGATTTATCATACTTTCCGGAGAGAAAAGTTTTGAATTCTTCTTCTTTAATTTTTGTTTCCAGAGATTCAATCTTGCTCTCAATGTCTTTTACCTCCTCTCCTTTAATTAATTTATTCAATTCTTCCAAATCGTCCAGTTCCTTTCTGAAACTCTCGAGTCTTTCTGTTTCCTCTTTCAAAAGGGCGATGTCTTGATTAATTCTGACTGCTCTTTTCTGGTTTTGCCAAAAATCAGGATTTTCTCTTTCTTTTTCCAGCTCTTTAATTTTCTCTTTCTTTTTCTCTAATTCAAAGACAGTCCATCAAATGATGGAGTTTATCTTGAAGTTCGTTTAGTCTGGAAGATGTGTTGGGCATTTTTCTTTTCAGCCTCATTTTAGCAAATTTTTAGGGAAAGTAAATCCCTGCAACAATTAGAGATTATTTCTGGTTCAATATAAAGATTGGCTTTTCTTTTGCCCAAAAACTTTATATAATAGGATAATCTCTAGAATCAGCCATTAGAATATGACTCAAAGGTTTACCCACCTCCATGTTCATAGTCACTACTCACTGCTCGATGGTCTGCCAAAGATCGACGAGCTTTTAGATCGGGTAAAAGAGTTGGGAATGGACTCGATTGCTTTAACTGATCATGGAACTCTATATGGAGCGGTTGAATTCTATCAGAAAGCCAAAGAACGAGGTTTAAAACCCATCCTGGGGGTAGAAGCCTATCTGGCCTATGAAAGAATGGATCAGAAAAGACCTAATATTGATGATAAAAGATATCATTTGACTCTCTTGGTGAAAAATGCTGAAGGTTACAAAAATCTGGTAAAGCTTATTACCAAAGCCCACCTGGAAGGCTTTTATTATAAACCAAGAGTCGATATGGATTTACTGAAAGAATACGGAAAAGGATTAATTTGTCTGTCCGGCTGTCTTCAGGGTAAAATTTCCAGATTAATTTTAGCTAAAAAGACAAAAGAAGCTGAAGAGTTGGCTTTCAAGTTCAAAGAGATTTTTGACCAAGATAGCTTTTATCTGGAAATTCAACACCACCCTAAAATAAAAGAACAGGGAATTGTCAATAAAGGTTTAATAGCGCTTTCAAAGAAAACAAAAATTCCTTTGGTAGCCACCCAGGATGTCCATTATTTAAAACCAGAAGATGCCGAAGCCCAAGATATTTTAATGTTAATCAATACCGGGGCTAACTCTAATGATCCCGAAAGATTAACGCTAAAGACTGATGATTTCTCTTTAAAAAGCCAGACCGAAATGGCAGCTGCCTTCAAATCAAAGCCGGAAGCAATCGAAAATACTCAGAAGATAGCCGATTTATGCAACTTCCAATTTGAATTAGGAAAAACAAAGCTTCCCCAGTTCCCTCTTCCTGCAGACAAGACAGCAGATGAATATTTAAAAGAACTTTGCCATCAAGGACTAGAAAAACGTTATAAGAAGTTGCCCAAAGAAACAATTGAACGTTTAGAATATGAACTTTCAATAATTAAACAAATGGGTTTTGCTTCTTACTTTTTAATTGTTCAGGATTTTGTTAAATGGGCAAAAGGAAACAGAATTATTGTGGGCCCTGGACGAGGATCAGCTCCCGGTTCTCTGGTTTCTTACTTATTAGATATTACCACTGTCGATCCTCTGAAATATAATCTTTTATTTGAAAGATTTTTAAATCCAGAGAGAATCTCTCTTCCCGACATAGACCTTGATTTTGCCGACCGAAGAAGAGACGAAGTAATAGAATATGTTGCCCAAAAATATGGTCGAAACAAAGTTGCCCAAATTATCACTTTTGGAACAATGGCGGCGAAAGCCGTCATCAGGGACGTAGGAAGAGCAATGAATTATCCTTATATTTACTGTGACCGAATCGCCAAGATGATTCCCCTCTCTTTTACCCTCAAAGAAACCATGGAAAAAGTGGCAGAATTCAAACAAATCTATGAAACAGATTCTCAGGCAAGAAAACTAATAGATGCTGCCAAAAAATTAGAAGGTGTGGCCAGGCACGCTTCAACCCATGCTTGCGGAGTGGTAATCTCAAAAGAACCCTTAGAAAATATTGTGCCTTTACAACACCCGACCCAGAACGAAAAAATTGTTGTTACCCAATACGAAATGGGGTCTATTGAAAGTCTTGGTCTTTTGAAGATGGATCTTCTGGGGTTAAAAAATCTAACCATTATTGAAGACTGTCTGGCCCGAATTTATGTGATACGAGATACCAAGATAGATATCGAAAACATTCCCCAAAATGACAGAAAAACTTACAAACTTTTACAACATGGAGACAGCACGGGCATCTTTCAACTTGAGAGCGACGGAATGAAAAGATATTTAAAAGAGCTGAAACCAACTGAATTTGAAGATATAATTGCCATGATAGCTCTATATAGACCAGGCCCCATAGAACTTATCCCAGACTATATCAAGGGGAAACACAAAAAGAGAAAAGTAGAATATTTACATCCTGATTTAAAGCCAATCTTAAAATCTACTTATGGAATTTGTATTTTCCAGGAACAATTAATGCAGATTGTCCAGAAATTAGCAGGTTTCAGTTTGGCCGAAGCTGACATTTTAAGAAAAGCAATTGGTAAAAAAATTAAGTCTTTATTGGTTGCCCAGAAAGAAAAAATGATGAGAGGAATGAAAAATAACGGAATAAGAGAAGAAGTTGCTCGAGAAATTTGGAGATGGATTTTACCTTTCGCTCGTTATGGTTTTAATAAATCTCATAGCACAGCTTACGCTGCTATTGCTTACCAAACAGCCTATCTTAAGGCCCATTATCCCATTGAGTTTATGGCTGCTCTTCTAACGTCTGAAAAATCCGATATTGAGAGAATTGGCTTTTTAATCACAGAATGTAAGAAAATGGGCATTCAGATTCTTCCCCCTGATATAAATGAAAGTTTTAGAAATTTCAGCGTCGTACCAAAAGAAAATAAGATAAGGTTTGGACTTTTGACCATCAAAAATGTTGGCCATAATGTTGTCGATGCAATTATCAAGGATAGAGAAAAAGGAGGAACTTTTAAATCGATCCAAGATTTTATCTCCAGAATCGACTCTAAGGATTTAAATAAAAAATCTCTGGAGAGTTTAATTAAAACCGGAGCTTTTGATCAATTTGAAGAAAGGAATAAATTGCTTTCTAATTTAGAGAAGTTACTTGAACATAATCGAGAGATCAGAAGAGCTAAAAATCAAGGACAAAAAAGCCTGTTTGGAGAAGGGCATAGTTTTAATTCTAACTCTAATTTTGTCCTTTCAGAAGCTTCTCCGCTTTCTCAAGCAGAAAAACTTACCTGGGAAAAAGAGCTTTTGGGTCTTTTCGTCACCTCCCATCCTTTAGAGGGTTTCAAAAAAGTCTTTGAAAACGTCTCGCCTCTTTCCAAGGTCTCTAAGGGTCTAGCTGGAAGATTTATAAAAACGGGGGGAGTCATTTCTAAAATTAAAAAGGTTATCACCAAAATGGGGAAGCCGATGCTTTTTATAAACTTAGAAGACCAACACGATAGAATTGAGGTTATTGCTTTTCCTAGAGTCATTGAAAAAAATCCCACTATTTTCCAGGAAAATAAAATTGTTCTGATTTCGGGAAGAATAGACAACCGGGGAGGCACCCCTAAAATAATCTGCGAGGAAATTGAAGAGATTATAGAAACCAGTTAAATGGTTACATCGCTACATTGTTAAATTGTTATATTGCGATATGAATTCCGAGAACGGTTCTCGGTTTTTTTTACTTTCTTTACATTCGTGATAAAATAAGAATATGAAAAATATAGAGATAATCAGACATTCTTTGGCTCATATAATGGCTCATTCTGTTCAACAGTTCTATCCGGAAGTGAAGCTTGGTATCGGCCCCATAATTGAGAATGGTTTTTATTATGATTTTGACCTGCCAAAAAGTTTAACCCCCGCCGATCTACCGAAAATCGAGAAAAAAATGAGGAGCCTCCTTCAGCAAAATATTACCTTCAAAAAAAGGTTAATTCCAAAAACTGAAGCAAGAAAGATATTCAAAAATCAGTCTTATAAATTAGAGTTAATAAATGAAATAAAAGACGACAGAGTGTCTGTTTATGAATCAGGCGATTTTGTAGATCTTTGCAAGGGCCCTCATGTTAAATCGACCCTTCAACTTCGTTCGGGGCAGGCGAAAGAGATTCCAGACGCTTTTAAATTGACCAAAATTGCCGGAGCGTATTGGCGTGGATCTGAAACAAGGACAATGCTCACCAGGATCTACGGAGTAGCCTTTAAAACAAAAAAAGAACTCGATGATTATCACAGGAAGCAAGAAGAAGCTAAAAAAAGAGACCATCGACTTTTAGGCCAAAAATTAGATTTATTTTCTTTTGATCCTGAAGTAGGAGCAGGGTTGCCTTTATGGCATCCGAAAGGAACAATACTGAGGAAAATCATTGAAGACTTTATTAATCAAGAACTATTGAAAACAGGTTATCAGTTGGTTAGTTCTCCTCACATTGGAAAAGAAAGCTTATTTAAAACCTCTGGCCATCTAGATTTTTACAAAGAAAACATGTATTCCCCTTTTGAGATTGAAAAAGAGAAATATTATTTAAGGCCAATGAACTGTCCTTTTCACATTAAGATTTATAAATCTAAGATTAGAAGCTACAAAGATTTACCGATTAAATTTTCTGAGTTCGGAACAGTTTACAGATACGAAAAATCCGGAGTTTTGCACGGTCTGGTTCGAGTTAGAGGCTTTACCCAAGATGATGCTCATATATTTTGCACACCAGAGCAACTGGGAACTGAATTAATTTCTGTTTTACGTCTAACTCTAAAAATATTAAAAACATTCGGATTTAAAAAGTATGAGGTTTATCTTTCCACCCGCCCTAAAAAATATACTGGAGAGTTAAAAAATTGGGAAAAAGCCATCAACAGTTTGAAATACGCCCTGAAAAAAACAAAATTGAAATACCAGATAGATCCTGGCGAAGGAGTTTTCTACGGACCAAAAATTGATATCAAAATAGAAGATTCTCTGGGAAGACCCTGGCAATGTACAACAGTCCAACTTGACTTTAACCTACCAGAAAAATTCAATATCTCTTATATAAATAAAAAGGGTAAAAAACAAAAGCCATTTATGATTCATAGAGCTATTTTAGGAGCTCTGGAAAGATTTATAGGTATATTAATTGAGTATTATGCGGGATCTTTTCCTTTGTGGCTCTCCCCTGTTCAGGCCTGGGTAATTCCAGTAGGATCTCGCCACCGAAAATATGCACAAGAAATTGGCAAGAAGTTTGAGACCTTGGATTTAAGATATGAAATCAGGGATACGGCCGAAACCGTTTCTAAAAAAATAAGAGAGGGAGAAATTCAAAAAATTCCTTATTTATTGGTTGTTGGTGATAAAGAAAAAAAATCAAAATCAGTAAGAGTCAGAGAAAGAAATAGAGGCGATATCGGACAGATAGAATTAAATAAATTTTTAGAAAAAGTCAAGATAGAAATAAAAAAAAAGACATTCAAACATATTAACATCTGAATGTCTTAATAAATCCGGATGAAAAATGTTTAAATACTAACGCGTTTATATGGCAATAATTTCTCGGCAAACCCAAGAACTCATCCAAAAATACCAAAGTTGGCATCAATCTCTGCAACAAAAAGAGGGAGTTTCTGTCTTGCATGTTGATGAAATAGCCTCGAAGGTAGCAGCTTTCTACGAAAAAATAAGAGGAGTTATTGAATGGAGAGAAGAACATCTTTTAAGGAAAACGGCCATTGAGAGAGTGCTGAAGAGAAGATTTTTTTTAATGGAAGATGGGGAAAAAATTGCCGGACCTCTAGTGTTAGAACTGATTAGAGGCGGACATTTTCTAAATGATAGCATTGAAGAAAAAAAAGTTGAGATTGTCCAGAAGCTAATTCAAAAGTATATCTTTATCATAAGAAACAGCCCTTCTCCTGATAAAGAAAAAATAAAAACCCGGCTTTCTAGTTGGCTTTTGGGAATTACTGCTTGTGAAATTGAAGAAGTTCTTGACCCTCCCCAGAGAGAAAGAGCTTTGATTGACTATATGACAGAGCTTATGAAGGAAAAGATAGAAGTAAAAGAAGGAATTTTTGTAATTAAAGGAATATCTGAGAAAGAAAAGCAAAAGCAAATTTATATTGCTGCCCAGAGAGCCCTTTTTAAATTAGACTCTCCTATTATCAGCTATCATCTCTTGGAATTTTATTATCCCCTGTGGCAGAATCTTCCTCAGGAACAATTGGAAGAAATAGCCAAAGATATTTATTCAATCTGGAGGAGAATTGAAAAAGATCTAAAAAGCTCTTTAGGTGAAAAATTCTATCAAGTCTGCGAAAAATATGATACGCTTTATTTAATTCTGGGTGATATTCTAACTAAAAATCCAATAACTGCCAGAGAGAAGATATCTCAGCCGGAAACTTTAGAGGATTCAGTGAAAGAGGCATACGGTAAACGGTCTTTGAGATTAAAAGAAAAGCTTTTTCGAGCCGCCCTCTATAGTATTATTTCTATTTTTGCTACAAAAATGCTTATAGTCCTGCTCATTGAGATTCCTTTTGAGAGATACATAACCCACCAATTCAATTATTCTGCTTTGGGCTTAAATATTCTAATTCCTCCCCTGCTTATGTTTTTAATGATTTTAACCGTCCGGCCGCCCTCTAAAGAAAATCTCCAAAAAGTAATATGGGAGGTTATGAAGATTGCTTATGAGGGTAAAAAGAAAGACATCTATCCAATAAGACCATCCCCGAAAAGGGGTCTCATTATGAAAGGAATTCTGCTTGTTTTTTATCTGCTGAGTTTTTTTGTTTCTTTTGGCATTATTATTTGGGGACTCCAAAAATTAGACTTTGGAATTCTGTCAATTATAATATTTATTGTTTTCTTGTCGTTAATTCTTTTTGCCGGAACGAGAATCAGGCACAGAGCCAAAGAGCTTCAGGTTGAGGAGGAAAAAGAGACAATAATAACTTCGGCTCTTGATTTCTTAACTCTTCCCCTTGTCCAAGTCGGAAAATGGCTGTCTTCGCAGTGGGAAAGGGTTAGCGTTCTGATGATTGTATTTAACATTTTGATTGAGCTTCCGTTCCAGTTTTTCATCGAATTCTTAGAGCAATGGAGGTATTTCCTAAAAGAGAAAAAAGAAGAAATACATTAAAATTAAATTTTGTATTGTAATACAATAAAAGTCGAGTTAATAAATAATCTTAAAAACTAATTTACGTTTTAATATGACTAAACTGATTGGAATAATAGTAATTAGCGCTTTTTTTGTCTTTGTCGGAGGTTCAATCGCTTTCGCCCAAGAAGCGCCTGTTGATGTAACTGAAGAGGTTAATCTTGACGAAGATATTCAACCTCAAGATTTAGGCGTGGGAGACCCTCGGATTCTACCAGATCACCCTCTGTATTTTCTAAAAAACTGGGCCAGGGATATTCGATCTCTTCTTACTTTCAACTCGGTAGCCAAGTCTGAATTAAGATCTCGATTTGCCAATGAGAAATTGATAGAAGTAAAAAAGATGATAGAAAGAAAGAAAAACCCTGAAGCAATTAAAAGAGCCACGGGTAATTATCAAAAAGAGATAGAAAGAGTTAAATCAGAGACTGAAAAAATAAGAGAAAAAGCAAAGGAAAATCCGAAAGTTGATAAATTCTTAGATAAATTTATTCACCAGCAAATCTTGCACCAAAAACTTTTACAAAAATTAGAAAATCAAGTGCCAGAACAAGCTTTTGAAAAAATAAAAGAAGCCAGAGAAATGCATTTAGAAAAATTCGGGGATGTGATGTTAAAATTAGAAGATAGAAGAGAAAAAATTGGTGAAAAATTGACAGATATTTTAGAAGCACAAAAAGGAAGTCAATTTAAGCACTTTAAGAATCTGGAGATTTTATCAGAATTAGAGGAAAAAGTGCCAGAGGAAGCAAAAGATGCAATAAGAAGGGCTCAGGAAAATTCTCTGAAAAGATTACAGGGGAATTTAGAAAAAATGTCGCCCGAAGATCAAGAGAGATTTAAAGAATATTTAGAAAAAATCTCTGGAGCAAAAGAAAAACATCTTGAAATTTTAGAGAATCTTAGATCGGGAATCCGGGCAATCCCTGAAACACCCCGGCTCCTAGAATTAAAGAAAAGATTAGACGAAAGCAAGGTTAATATATTAGAGAAAGTAAAAGAGGGATTAGAAAGATCAAGTATTCCCCTATGTCCTAAATTCGTCTGGACTGATCCAGGTCCCTGTGAGAAAGGAAGAATTATTATTGAAAAAGATGTCAAAGGCTGTCCCCTGCCTCCAAAATGTGTAATTCCAGGAGAAGTGGAAACTCGACCCTTACCCATCCCAGCACCAGAAGTACCACCATTTCTTGAAAAGGAAGCTTGTATTGCTTTGTGGGATCCGGTCTGCGGTAAAGATGGCAACACTTACAGTAATGGATGTTTTGCTAAAATAGCAGGAATAGAGGTAGAGCATAGAGGAATATGTGGGAAAATTCTTGAAGTAAGGCCTGAGATAATGAGGTGAAAAGCGAATCTTATTGTGAAACAGGTTCTGATTGTTCTTGCGGAGCAAGTAAGGTTACCGGACAATGTTCTTAAGAAAAACGGTCTTGAAAGGGCCGCTTTTCTGTTTTAGAATGACTTGTATGAAATACACATCATCACTTACGGTCACCCCGATACCATCCGCTTTCAGTGGAGCTACGGGGCAAGAATGAACAAATTATGAAAAAATATTGGATTATTACATTCGGATGCCAGATGAATCATTCAGATAGTGAGAGAATTGCTACTGTTTTGGAAAATATTAAATATCAGCCAGCTTTAAATATGAATGAGGCCGATTTAATCCTGGTTAATGCTTGCTCGGTCAGGCAGTCAGCTATTGATAGAATTTGGGGCCAAACTAAAAAATTCCAAAAATTAAAAACTAAAAATTCTGAGCTAAGGACTGTGATAACAGGCTGCGTCTTGAAAAAAGATAAAGGAAAATTTGCCAAGAATTTCAATTTAGTTTTAGATATCAATGATTTACCAGAATTACCAGAAAAACTCTTAACAATAAAGCAATTTAGCAATTTAACGATTAAAGACAGCGCATTACAGAATGAGTCTTATTTGAGGATTGAACCCGAACATTCCGATAATTTTTCTGCCTACGTACCAATAATGACAGGCTGTAATAATTTCTGCACTTTTTGCGTTGTCCCTTATACTCGAGGTCGCGAAATCTCCCGGCCAGCCAAAGAAATTATTTGCGAGGTTCAAAATCTAATTAAACGAGGATACAAAGAAATCTGGCTATTAGGGCAAAATGTAAACAGCTATAAATTTAAAGGGGCTAATTTTCCGAAACTTTTGAATATGGTAAATGATATTGGGGGCGATTTTTGGATTCGCTTTACCAGCTCTCACCCCAAAGACTTCTCGGCAGAATTAATCAATATTATGGCCAGTTGCGAAAAAGTGACTGAATATTTAAATTTACCTGTCCAGTCCGGTGATGATGAAATTCTAAAAAAAATGAACCGACCATATACTATGGAAATATACAAAAATATAATTAGGAAAATCCGAAAAAAAATTCCTAATATTACTCTATCTACCGATGTTATTATTGGTTTCCCGGGAGAGAAAGAAAAAGCATTTGAGAATACAGTTAAGCTTTTTAAAGAAATAAAATATGATATGGCTTATATCTCTCAATATTCTCCAAGGTCAGGAACAAAAGCTGCTAATTTCAAAGATGATATCCCTCGCTTAGAAAAAGAAAGAAGGTGGAAGATTTTGACCAATATTTTGAGAAAAACTGCCTTAGAGAAAAATAAAAAATACCTTGGAAAAACATTAGATGTATTAATAGAAACGGAACGACCCCGCACCAGAAGTGTGGGGCAGGCAGGTTCGGTGCGGGACAGGCACGGATATTTATATGGAAAAACACGGAACTATAAAACTATAGAATTTAAAGGTCCAAAAAACCTAATCGGCAAATTCACTAAAATAAAAATTGTTGATGCGTTTCCTTGGAGGTTAAAAGGAGAAATGATATGAAAAATAAATTGATAGTTATTCTGGGACCAACGGCTTCTGGAAAAAGTCATTGGGCAATAGAGCTGGCCAAAAAGTTCAACGGCGAAGTTGTCTCTGCTGATTCCCGACAGATTTATCGAGGAATGGATATTGGTACAGGAAAAATAACGAAAAAAGAAATGAAAGGTATTCCCCATTATCTTTTGGATGTTGCTTATCCAAAAAAAAGATTTACAGTCGTTCAATATCAAAAATTAGCTCAGAGTGCAATCAAAAAAATCTTAAAGAAGAGAAAAAATCCATTTTTGGTTGGGGGGGCAGGATTCTATATTCAGGCTATCGTTGATCAAATTTCGATACCTAGAGTAAAACCTGATTGGAAATTAAGAAAAAAATTGGAAAAGGAAGAAGCCAAAGATCTCTTTGGACTGTTAAAAAAAATAGACCCACAGAGAGCCAGAAATATTGACAGACAAAATAAAAGAAAGCTAATTAGAGCGTTGGAAATTTTAGTTAAAACAGAAAAACCCGTACCGCCTCTATTGAAAAAACCTCCTCAATTTGAGATTTTAATTATTGGGATTAAAAAGTCCTCTCAAGAAATAAAAAAATTAATTAAAAAAAGGCTATTGAAGAGATTAAAACAAGGAATGATAGCTGAAACTAGAAGGCTGAAAAAGGCCGGTCTTTCCTGGAGAAGATTAGAAGAATTTGGTCTGGAATATAGATACATATCTTTATATCTACAGAGGAAATTAGATTATCAGCAGATGCTAAAAAGATTAGAGAAAGAAATTGAACATTTTGCCAAACGTCAAATGACTTGGTTCAAAAAAGACAAGAGAATCCATTGGTTGGAAAAATTAGAAGAAGCAGAAAGATTAATTGAAGAATTTCTGAAAAAATAAATAAGAGATCCCTAGGGGACCTCTTATTCCAATGTGCTTCTTCCGAGAACGTCTATCTTTAGAATCGGCTTACCAAATCATCTACGGCATCAAGGTCTTGTTCCATACTCCCTGGGCGGCAAGAGCCAAAGAGAATTTCCGTCTGTCTTACTCGCCAATGCCCAAACAAAGCTGCCCAGGCGACGAAGCTCTCGGCTACCGAAACCCAAAAAATAACAAAAGGAAATAGAATGGGATAGCGCGGTGATCCGAACAACGGCGGCTCATCCCTCCAAATCCCTTCATCATTGATCACTGTCTCTCTCATTGTCCTTCCTCCTTTCGAGAGAACCTTATCCGTTTTCCTCTCCTACAACGGATATTTACCATGTCGAGGATTGCTTTGTCTAGCTCTCTTTGGTTCAGCTGAAACCTTCTGTTGGTTGTTATTTTTTTCTTGAATAAGTAATGGATTCTCACAAACAATTATCTTATCTCCCTCAATCATTACTTGATCTTCATGTGCAGACCAACCACACGTCAGACAGGTAAAATAATCATAATCAACCATCACTTGTCTTTCTCCGTTACGCGGACAGATGAGCATGCCCCCCCCTCCTTTTGTTAAGGTTCAAGTCAGAGTACTAAAATTAGTATAAATCTTATTAAGTTTTTGTCAACTCTTTTTCTAAAATATCTTTTACTGTTTGGGGATTAGCCCGGCCCCTTGTCTCCTGCATTACCTGACCAACTAAAAATTGTAAAGCGTTTCCTTTGCCATCCTTGAAATCATTAATTGCCGTCTGATTTTTATTTAAAACGTTTTTTATAATTTTCTCAATCTCTGATTCATCAGTAATTAAGCTAAGTTTTTTCTCTTTAATAATATGGGATGGATCGGCTCCTGTTTTAAACATTTCTAAAAGAACCTGCTTGGCAATTTTGCTTGATATTTTTCCTTCATAAATCAAAGCTATAAACTCAGCGAAATTCTCTGGGGTAATTGGAAAATCATCACCCGCCACCGAAGCCTTTTTTAAAAGCCTTTGAAGATCCGTCAATACATAATTTGCCGCTAACTTAACGAATCTCTTGATTTCTCTATCAGATAGTTTGGTTTTAAGTTCTATCGACTTTATCCAATCCTTAAGTTCCGATATAACTTTCTCAAAATATGCGCCAAGGTCTTTGTTTTGAACAAAAACTTCTACATCTCTCTCGTCCAAATTATATTCTTTGGCAAATCTTTCTCTTTTTTGTTGAGGAAGCTCGGGAATCTCTGATTTAATCTCTGAAATTTCTTTCCCTGTAATATGAAGAGGGGGTAAGTCGGGCTCTGGAAAATATCGGTAATCATAAGCCTCCTCTTTCTCTCTCTGAGATAATGTTACTCCTCTGCTTTTGGACCAACCCCGCGTTTCTTGAATAACTTTCTTGCCAGATTCTAAAACTTCAGTCTGCCTCTTAGTTTCATACTTTAGGGCTCCTTCTACTGCCCGAAATGAGTTCAAATTTTTAATTTCTACTTTTGTTCCTAATTCTTTATCGCTTTTTATTCTTTGTTTTGCTTTTTCGGCCGGGAGTAGGCTTAAATTAACTTCTACTCTCATCTGCCCCTTTTCCATATTAACATCAGAGACTCCTAAATATCTTAAAATTAATCTCAATTCTTCTGAAAACCTCCTGGCTTCTTTTGCTGATCTTATATCGGGTTCAGTCACCAATTCCATTAAAGGAATGCCAGCTCTATTAAAATCGACCAAAGAATAATCAGTGCCTTCTGGATGTAAAAGTTTTCCAGTATCTTCCTCTAAATGAATTCTTCTAATTCTGACTTTCGATTGCCTGCCTCGCCCCTCTTGTAAACGGGGCGGGATGAAATTGCCTAGGGTCACTTGGAGATAGCCTTCTTTACAAAGAGGAAGATTATATTGAGAAATTTGATATCCTTTGGGTAAGTCTGGATAAAAATAATTTTTCCGGTCAAATTTAGAATTTTCTAAAATTTGGCAATGTAAAGCAAGACCTGTTTTTATTACTTTTCTAACTGCTTCTCGGTTAATCACCGGCAGGGTACCGGGATGCCCCATGCAAATCGGGCAAATATTATTATTAGGATGTTTTTCGTTTTGATCATTCGCGCAACCGCAAAACATCTTTGATCGAGTCTTCAGCTCAACATGAATTTCCAGGCCAACTATTGGCGTATAGGTCATAATTATTCTTCTTTAGCTTCTCTAATAATCTCTATTCCCGAACTTGTTCCGATAATGTCCGCGCCGGCTTCTACCATCATTTTGAGGTCTTGATGGTTCCTAATGTTTCCGGCAGCTTTAATTTCGAGGCCAGGAGCAGACTCTCTCATTATTTTTAGGTGTTTTGCTTTTTCTTTTAATTCAAGCTGATCCAAAGGATCTTTAGCTGTTGAAGTTTTAACGCAAACAGCTCCCGCCTCTTTAACAATTTCTGAAGCCTTTCTTATCTCTTGGTCTGTTAAATACCCGGAACCAATAATTACTTTGGTGGGTAAAATTTTTGAAATTTCTTTCAAATCTTCTAAAATCTCGCCATATCTCTCGTGTTTTACAGCGGGGACATTAATTACGATATCCAACTCATCAGCTCCCTCAGTTTTAGCTTTTTGACAAATTTTTAATCTTTCTGGATACGGACTATCACCAATTGGTGAATCAATCAAAACAATGGTCTTAATGTCTGTTCCTTTCAATTCTTCGCTGACCAATTTTATCCATTCTGGATTAATACAGACTCCCCGAAAGCCATATTTTTTAGCTTCCTGGCAGGTTTTCTTTATATCTTCTTCGGTGGCCTCGGGCCTTATATTAGTATGATCGATAATTTTAGCAATGTTCATGTTTTTGTATTTTTTTAATAAATGGTATGTCGGCCTTACAAAAATCATAATTAGTCATCTCTTTGGGCGTAATCCATTTATAATCTCTGATAACGAAATTTTTTATCTTTCCCGAGAGGAAATCACATAAAAAAGCCAATAATATTATATGTCTTTGATCATCATAAACAAAGGAAGAATAATCGAAAAACTTTCCTACTTTTATATTTATATCTATCTCTTCTTTAATTTCTCTTTTTAAGCATCTTTTAGGATCTTCTCCAAATTCTATGGCCCCACCCGGGAATTCCCATTTTTTAGCCAGATGTTTCCCTTCGAGTCTTTGAGTAATTAAATATCTTCCTCTCCTTTTAATTATCGCTGCTGTAACTATTAATAGCTCTTTTTTCATCTTCTTTTTATCTTAACAAATTTTAGGAAAATAAAAAGCCCCAAACCAGAGCAAAACTCAGTTCGGGGTATGGCTCCTGAAAAATTCAGGAGACTTTCAACTGCTTACCTTCTAGAAATCGGGAAAAGATTACCTTACATCCCTGATCCCAGCAAGTAGTCACATGAACTACTGCCTCCTTAAGGTTTTCTAAGGTATGAGAAAATTGAAAAGAAGATACTTCTTTTAGAGTTGTCCTGGCCTTATAGCAAGAAATCTCATCTGTCGCAACCGCTACTATCATTCTCTTGTTTCTTATTAAACGATTACACCATTCCTGGAAAGCTGTGTCTTGGGGACTGCCTTTAAACGTATCCATTAATCCCCTCCTCTCAGTATGGCGCTTTTTCCATCTTTTGCGATAACAAAATCATCGAAAATTACCGGTATTCTTTTTTGAACTTCCCGCAAGAGATTAACCATCACTCGTCTAATCTCCCAATGGGCATCCTTGGCACATCTCAACCTGAAGATATGCCGCCATTCCCTCAAATTACAGGTATCCACGATTTGAGATTTTATGCCAATAGGCAAGACTTGTCTTGCATCTTCTGGTTTCCAGCTTGCTTTCCTCAAACCACGGTACATCTGTTCATTTAATTTCATCCATTCACCAAAAGAAACAGTAAATATATGAGGAATGGATACTACTCCTATCTGGTCGAATATCTGTAATGTCACCAATTTCTCATCGGGATCTCTATCCGGCGGAATAACCACCCCGAAATCACTTTCGTCCACCCGGCGGGTCGACTCTTGGGTGTAAGCCACCAATCGATGACGCACCAATTCGTGGGTAAAACCCCTCGAGACATTATTAAATTCGACAGTCATTGATGAATGTTCAAGAACGCTTTCATGGCCAATCTTTCGCAACATCCGTACAAACTTAGTCGCAGATCCCTTGGTTATCCTATTTCTGGACTGATATGAGGTTCGACCGGCAAGTTCAATTAACTCAAGAGGACTTTCTCCGGCTGACCCCGCCATAATTGCTAAAATTCGGTGAGAACCCGCATTCTGAAGAATCTCCATCTTACCCTCCTTTCAGAGGTCCAGTTTGGCGTATAAAAGAGCTTTAATTCAAGAAAAGACCTCCTCTATTGATTCTTTTCCTCTGGTTATATAATATAAACCCTCATGTTTTTTGTCAAAGGTATGAAGACAAAAATCTCCAAATTTTTCTATATCTGTTTTTCTTTCTTCTTTGTCGAGACCCGGCCGCCCTGCCACTGACCCCGGTATAAATTTGTCTTTCCTCTCACTTCATAAAACATAGCGTGAACAACTCGGGCCCCGAGTTCAATTTTTATTTCACAAGAACTAAAATTAGCAATGCCAAAAGTCAATTCTCCTTGATAGCCCGGCGAAACATTGCCGGTAAAAAGCATTAATCCAGATCTGAAAAGTGTTGTTCTTGGTCTAAATAAAATTAAAATATTCCCTGGCGTGTTAACTTTCTCAATAGTCTTCATTAAATAATATTTACCGGGTTTAAAAATAAAGCTTTGTTTCTTTTTAGGGTTATATTTGGCCAACAACTCCGCTTTCGGCGTCTTTCGTTCTTCCCGGCCCAAAAATCCATTTCCTGAAATTTCATAAATTTCTCCCAATCTTAAGTCAAAACCAGCCCCCTCGGGGCTTTTAAGTTCTCTCTCTGAAAGATTTTCCACCAACTTTTTTTCCTTAACTAATTTTAATAATTTATCCACCCCTAATATCATAGTTTGTTGAATTGCCTAAAATTCTGATTTATTTCTTAATTCTTTAAAATCTTCGAAGAATGAAGGTGTCCACTGCATGCAAATATCGAAAAGAATTGAGACCATTCTTCTAATCTCCCATTCCGCAGCCTTGTCCAGTCTTAGTTTAAAAAGATGACGCAAAGCTCTGGCATTAACATAAAAATAACAGGAAGTTGCCCAAAAAACTGGCATTATTTTTCTGGCATCTTGTTTCGTAGACCCTAGGGTTCTCTTTTTTTCATATAGATCAATGGATTGTTTGGCAACTGTTTCATCTATTTTCAAAAGTTCTTTTACTTTTTCTTCCTCATTTATGTAATCATAAGTATTATAAACAAAACAATTTTGACCTGCCGAAATATAACGAGTACTTCTAAAGGTCCAGCCAACTCCGACTTTATGTCTTGTCCACTGAGCCTGTAGGGATTTGGTTGTCCCAGAAAAATAAAAAACAAATTGGACAGCTTGCAATGGAGTGTCGTGGCCAAGCTTTATCAGGGTTCTATTAAGCCTTATATCGTCTTCTTTTGTTCCTTTTGATTCATAAGAAGCCCTGGCTGTAAAGGCAGGAAGAGTTTCTGGAGTACAAAGATGCCTGTACTCACCGACCGGTTGAGTCATGGCAACAAGTTTAATCTTGGGTTCTACTGCCCGAAACAAGTTTTTCCTTAAGTCTTTCCACTTATCCATAGTTTATGTCCACGGGTGAAAATTTATTTTCATCTGGGACGAGTGACGGAAATTCAAGCGATTCACGCTCCGTGACATCGCTTATATTGATTTTTTCTTTTTTTTGAATTCTTCTTCCTGATTTAGCCTGCTTGCACGAGGAGATTTCTGGTAAGCATATTTGTGATCCTTTTGTTTTAAATAAGGCACCTCAACGGGACTAGAAAGAGTCTCAAAGGTTATAGCGCAAATTCTCATTCCAGGATATAAAGCCACCGGCATAATGCCTAGGTTACCGAGTTCAATTACCGCTTTCCCTTTCCAGCCAGGGTCAAAGCGGGCGGCAGTGATATGAATAACTATCCCCAATCTTCCCAGAGATGACCTGCCGTCAATTCTAGCAACTAAGTCGGATGGAATTTCAATAGATTCTTCTGTTGAAGCGATAATAAAATCCCCGGGTTGCATAATCAATGGTTTTCCCGGAGATGGTCTAATCTCAAACATTATTTTCTCAATAGGGAATTTTGCCTTTAGGTCGATGAAAGGAAATTCAGCTCGTTTGAAAGTCTTGAAAACCTTTCCTAGCCGTAAATCTAAAGAACAAGGGCCGAGTTGGTCTTGAAAATTAGGTTTTGGGGTAATTCTAATTCTTCCTTCTTTTATGTATTTTTTGATATCACAATCAGATAAAATCATGGTATGAGGTGTTACTTTTCTATTTCAATTCCCATATTTTTTGCGGTGCCTTCAATAATCTTCTTGGCTTGTTTAAGATCATCTGTATTCAGATCTGGCATTTTTTTCTTAGCAATTTCCTCCAGTTGGAGTTCAGTAATCTTCCCTACCTTTTTTTTATTGGGTTCCCCCGATCCCTTCTCCACAGCAGCTGCTTTCTTCAAAAGCTCGGAAGCCAGAGGTTGTTTTATCTCAAAATTATAGGTTCTGTCTTCGTAAACAGTAATTTCAACTGGCAACTTCCATCCCTGTTGATTCTTTGAGGATTCATTAAACTTCTGACAGAATTCAGAAATGTTCAAACCGTGTGGAGCCAGGGCCGGCCCGACAGGAGGCGCTGGAGTAGCTTTGCCAGCAGGAATTTGTAACTTTACGATGGCTTTTATTTTTTTCATCTTTTATAATTTTTTGATCTGTAAAGAATCTAATTCTACCAATGTGTCTCTTCCGAACATATTGACAAAGACTTTAACTTTTCCTTTTTCTTCGTCGATTTCAGAAACTCGACCATCAAAATCTTTAAAAGGACCATCGGTGATTTTAATTGAATCCCCGACTTTAAAATCAATTTGAAAATGAGGGGTGTCTACTCCTATTCTTTTCTTTAAGATCTCTATCTCCTGAAAAGAAACAGGGACGGGGACAGTTCCCGCTCCGACAAAACCTGTAACATTGGGAGTATTCCGAACAATATACCAAGAATCATCTGTAACAACCATTTCGACTAAGACATAACCTGGATAAATTTTCTCTTCTATCACTTTTCTTTTCCCATTTTTTATTTTAATCTTTTTTTCTTTGGGAACCAAGACATTAAAAATTTTGTCTTCCATGCCCAAAGACTCGATCCGCTGTCTTAGACTTTTTGCGACTGCGTCTTCGTATCCAGAATAAGTGTGCAAAACATACCAGTTTTTTTGTTGGGTTAATTCTTGTTTTGGCATGCGAACGAAGTGAACACCGAGCACATAGTATTCTTATCGACTATAATTTGGTTTTCGCTCAAATTTTCTAAAATCTAACTTTATTTCGAAAACCAAACTATATGCTCGGTTATTCTTTATAAGATAAATTTACTTAAGAAAGTTGTGAAAATAAAATCTAAACTTCCCAAGAAAATTGCCACAGCTGTCGATATACCAATGACAATGATGGTATACCTTAAAGTCTCCTGTTTGGTCGGCCAATTAATCTTTCTCATCTCTAATCTGACTTCTTTTAGGAAAGTTATAATTTTTCTGAGCATATTTTTATTAAAAAAAAGGCTATAATTAATAAATTATCTTAAAAAGCCCACCTTGGGCTTTCTTATATTATAGCCCCCCTTGACCTTAGGTGTCAACCTTTCTGCTCTATCCAGAGCTAGCAGTGGACCTGTTAAAACGTTAATATTTCATAATTTTAAATGTCTAAATTCTGGACTTTTTTCGCGTGGGCCTGAATAAATCTTTTTCTTGGCATTACCTCTTTTCCCATAAGAGTATCAAAAATTTTGTCTGCTTCGCGAGCGTTTTCAACAGTAATCTTTTTCAAAATTCGATTCTCAGGATCCATTGTTGTTTCCCACAATAATTCTGGATTCATCTCTCCCAGTCCTTTAAAACGCTGGATGTTAATCCCGGTAATCTTTTCTTCTCTTTCTTTTTTGTCTCTACTCTTCTTTTTGTTCTTCTTCCCTTCCCTCTTTGTTCCACCCTGTAATTCATCAATGATATCTTTTTTATCATCTTCTGTGAAAGCATATCTAATTTTTTTTCCAGCCTGAATCCGATAAAGCGGAGGTTGGGCCACATAAATATAGCCAGCTGCAATGAGAGGTTGAAAATAACGATAAAAGAGAGTCAAAAGAAGCGTTTTAATGTGATTGCCGTCTGAGTCGGCATCGCACATTATAATAATCCAGTGATACCTGACTTTTTGGATATTAAAATCTTGAGCCACAGCCGTTCCCAGGGCAATAATTAAAGATCTGATTTCCTTGGAAGTTAAAATCTTATCAAGTCGAGTTCTTTCAACATTTAAAATTTTTCCTCGCAAAGGCAGAATTGCCTGGAATTTTCGATCTCTAGCCTGTTTCCCGCTACCACCGGCTGATTCTCCTTCAACAATATAAAGTTCAGATTCCTCTGGTTTTCGAGAAATACAATCAGCTAGTTTCCCTGGTAACATCAATCCATCTAGGGCTCCTTTTCTTAGGACAGTCTGTCTAGCAACCCTAGCTGCCGTTCTGGCTTTGGCTGAAAGAATACATTTCTCAACTATTGCTTTGGCATCTTGAGGATTTCTCTCTACGAAATCAGTTAAGGCCTCAGAAACTATTCCATCAACGGCTATTTTCGCTTCGGGATTCCCTAATCTCGCCTTTGTTTGCCCCTCAAATTGAGGATCTTTTATTTTAACTGAAATCACCCCGATTAAACCTTCCCTAATATCTTCGCCGTTTAAATTATCGTCGCTTTCTTTCAAAAAACCATTCTTCCTAGCATAGTCATTTAGGGTTCTAGTAAGAGCAGACCGAAATCCGGTTAGATGGGTGCCGCCTTCGCCAGTATAAATATTATTAGCAAAACTTTCTTCATAAACTTCGTACTCCTCGGCATATTGAAAGGCAGCTTCAACTAAAACTCCTTCTTTCTCGCCTAAACAGTAAAAAACATTAGAATGACGAGATGGTACTCCTCTAATTAAATATCTAATATAAGAAATCAACCCACCCTCAAAATAAAAACTATATTCTTTTTTCTCTTTGTTTCTTTGGTCAGAAATTATTATCTTTATTCCTTTGGTCAAATAGGCCTGCTGACGCAGGTGATTTAAGATTCTCTTGAAATCAAACTTAATTTCTTTAAAAATTTCGGGGTCTGGTTCGAAAATTACAGTCGTTCCTGTTTGTTTGCATCTACCTATCTTTTTGAGTTTTGTTTTTGGCTTTCCTCTGGCATATTCCTGGGAATATCTTACCCCCCCCCGGCAGACCTCAGCTTTTAGCCAACGAGATAAAGCACAAACTACAGATACCCCAACTCCGTGTAAACCACCAGCTATTTGATAAGCTTTACCGCCGAATTTTGCTCCAGCATGTAAGGTTGTCATTACAGTTTCCAAAGCCGACTTTCCTGTCTGAGGATGTTTATCCACTGGAATACCTCGACCGTTATCTGTGACTTTAACTCTATCATCTGGCAGAAGAACTATTTCCATCTGATTGCCGTGCCCCATCATGAATTCATCCAAACAGTTATCGGCACATTCCCAAACTAAATGGTGTAAACCATCCGGCCCGGTAGATCCTATATACATCGCTGGTCTTTTCCGGACGGGTTCCAAACCCTCAAGAACATAGATATCTTTAGCATCATAGGTAGTCTCTGTTTTCGCTCTCTTTGGCTTTATCATTTTTTTTAACCTTGCTTTTTTAATTTTGATTTTTTTGCGAACCATATGTGGTAAAATTCGAAGCACGAAATTCGAAACCCCGTAGTATAATTCGCTATCGCTCACTAACTACGGGGCAAGCAATACCTAAATTTAGAATTTGCCTGCCCTGAACTTAAATCCGAAAGATTTATAGTTCTGGGGTTTCCGATTTCGAATTTAGAATTTCTGATTTATTGTCTAACTTGCCATTCTGGCTTTTTTTCTAGGGCTTTTATTATTTTTTGATGAATTTTATCAATTTCGGATGATTTCAAAGTCTTATCTTGGGCTTGATAAATAATATGGAAAGCTAAATTCTTCTTACCTTCCGGCAGTTCTTGCCCTTCGTAAATATCAAAAAGATCTACATCCCGGACTACCCTGCCGCCAACCACATTAATTATATTTAAAACCTCCTCAACCAAAATTCCTCCGGGCACCAAGACAGCTAAGTCTCTAACCGCTGCAGGATAACGAGATAACGGCCTAAACTCGTGCTCTTCTGAACATAATTGAGCTAATTCATCAAAATCAATCTCGAAAAAGACCAAATTCTCAGTAATCTTTAGCTTGTCTAAAATCTTGGGAGAAATTGTACCCAAAAACCCGATTTCTTTTCGGTCAATCTTAATTTCAGCCGATTTTTTTAGTTGCCAAAAAAATGTCCTGCTTTCCGTTGGGGCGGGTTTGTAGAAATCATACCAGATATTACTTATCCCTAATTGATTTAACAAAGCATCAATGATTCCTTTTAATTCAAGAAATATTTCTGATTGAGAACGAGAACCACCTTCTTTTTTTAAAATAGCAACGCTAAGCATTCTTTTCTCTGTCATTCTCCTTTTTCTATATATTTTTCCTAATTCAAAAATTCTAATATTGTCGAAATACTTCAGGTTTGTTTTAAGATTAACCAATAAATTGGGAATTAAGCTTGGCCTTAAATATTTTTGTTTGACGCTGGCTGGATTTTCTATCTCAATTAATTCTTTAACTTTATAACCGAAAGTTTCTCTTAATTCTTCTCCTAAAAAAGAATAATTATAAACTTCGGTAAGGCTAAGTTCTTTGAGAATTCTCTTTGAAAAATCTTCCCAGAAAATTAAATTATTTCTTCTTGGGGGTGACAAAACAGTTAAAGGAAAAGTTGCAGGAATATTTTTGTAGCCGTAAATTCGACTAATTTCTTCTATTAGATCTTCCGGTAAAGAAATATCCAGTCTTCTGGTCGGAATTTCAACCTGGAGTTTAAGTTTTGAGAGTTGAGAGATTTTGAACCCAAGATCTCTTAATATCTTGGTTATTTCGTTCTTCGAAATCTTTACACCTAATAATCTTTCGACATAATTTAAGTCTAAATTTACTTTTTTCGATAAAACTTTTTTTGGATAAAAATCAATCAAATCTTTCTGTATTCTCCCGCCGGTAATTTTCTGTATAAGAGAAGCTGCTTGATCAACAGCTATCTCTGTCAGGTTGGGATCAATACCGTGTTCAAAACGCAAGGAAGCATCGGTCTTTAAATTCAATCTTTGGGATCCCTTTCTAATAATCTGAGGGTTAAAATTAGCTGATTCAATTATAATGATTTTTGTTCTCTTGGTAACTTCCGGAATCTTTCCTCCCTTGATACCAGCAATTGCTATAGGTTTTCTATCGTCTGCAATAACTAAAATATTTCTATCTAAATCATATTTCTCCCCATCTAATGTAGTAATTTTCTCGTTATTTCTGGCAAAGCGAACAATGATTTTTTGGCCTTCCAATTTTTCGCCGTCAAAAGCATGAAGGGGCTGGCCAGTCTCCAGCATTACATAATTTGTAATATCAACTATGTTATTAATTGGCCTCAGTCCACAAACTTTTAATCTTTCTTGGATAAATTTTGGTGAAGGACCAACTGTTATTCCATGCAAAATCCTGGCAGTATAGCGAGGACAAGCCCGCAGATATTTGACATCTACGCCCATAAAGTCTTTAATTTTGGAATTTCTGTCTTCAATAAATTTTTCTTCTTTAATGCTTCGACGCTGCTCAGCATTAACCCTGAGCCTTGTCGAAGGGTTAATTTTTAGTTTCGTGCTGGTTATGACAGCTACTTCTCGGGCTATTCCTGTATGAGAAAAACAATCCGGTCCCCTATTCGGCAAAACATCAATATCTATCATCCAATCTGAACCCGCTCTTTTTATTTCATTAACCTCAAAACTATGCATATTTAAAAGATCTGCCAGTTTGACAGGCTCTGGCAGTTTGCCCGAAATAAGGTCTTTTAACCAATTATAAGAAAATTTCATAATTCTCTCTCATTTTTCTTAAAAAGCGAGGTAGCAAGCTTCAAAGTAGCTTTCGGAGGCTCGACGGCATGGTTCCGCCGAGGGCGGACGACGAGCCGAGAACGCAGACCCCAAAATCTCGCTGGGATTTTGAGGGTCGGTACTTTGAAGCTTCGTTGCCGAGCGGTTACACCCTTTTTACCCTAATTAATCCTGAACAGGGAACGATTTCGATTCCCTTTTTTTCTAATTCATCTAAAAACAAATTCAGGCCAATGGAATCTGAAGACATATGGCCGGCAATAACCACATTAATGTGGGCTTTTTCTGCCTCCTCTCTATGCTTTTCTGATATATGCATGCCAATCACCGTTCCTGCTCCTGCCTGAGCCAATTTCTCATAAATTTCAGCTGCTCCCTCTGTTCCCCCTGTCAGTTCGGTAAGAACAATTTTCCCTGTCCGATTCTCTTCATCTCCAACGAAAATTCTGGGGCCGGCCCCAATTCTAATAGCTTCTCTGTATTCTGGAACTTCTCTGAGAGATTTAATGATTTCTCCCAAAGTTTGAGGATCGTCTTTTTTTAATTTTTCTTCAATAAATCTTGCCACCAAATTATCAGAAGGAGTGTGAATGCACAAAAAAGAGATATTCAAGATTTTAGCCATATCCACTGCTCGGTTATGATTAACAGGAGCTATGCCTCTTGCCACTTCCTCAATTCTTTTTCTTAAAAGTTTTTCAGCAATATTGACTGGCACGCCATATTGAACAAGCACATCAACCTGAAGCTGCATCACATCATCCAGTCCGGCTAGAGCCTTTCCTCTTGGATGATGAGACAATACTAAATCAATATCGCCCAGGTCTTTGGCCAATAAAAGCTCTCCCCCATCAATGTCAATACCTACTAAAATCTTTTTAATTTCTTTATCCGGATCTCCAAATAGAATCCGAGTATCAGAAAAAGGAACAGTTAACCTCTCTTTATCAAAGTCTTCTTTCTGATTCTCGTCCATTTTCTCATATTTTTCTTTTAGTCTTTTCAATAATCTCTCGATCCCCTCTTTTCCCCGAAAATCACTATCTATTCCCATTCTAATCGCCAGATTGTAAATTTCTTTTATTTTCATAATTTTTAAAATTGATTTAAAAATCTTAGGTCACCGCCATAAAAAAGGCGGATGTCGTTGATTTTATATTTCATCATTGCCAATCTGTCTAAACCCATCCCAAAGGCAAAACCTTGCCAGTTTTTAGGATTCAGACCAGCGGCTTTGAGGACATTAGGATGAACCATTCCAGCTCCCATCATTTCCATCCAGCCGGTCTGGGAACAAGCTGAACATCCTTTGCCCTGGCAATTCGAACAACTCATATCTATTTCAAAAGAAGGTTCAGTGAACGGAAAATAGCTCGGCCTCATGCGTATCTTAGTTTCTTTTTGTCCTCCTTTGCGTAAAGCTTCGGAGGATCCAGAAAAAAATCTTTTGAAAAACTCCTGGATTATAGATTTAAAATGGGCAGTTGAAGTTTCTTGATCAACCACTAATCCTTCGACGTGATAGAAATTAGTTTCGTGGGAGGCGTCAGTTGCTTCGTGACGAAAAATTCTTCCGGGCACAATAATTTTTATAGGAGGATTATTTTTTTCCATATATCTAATCTGGACCGGAGAGGTATGAGTTCTTAAAAGTAATTTACTGTCTTTTAGCCAAAAAGTATCCCACATGTCGCGAGCCGGATGATCCTTGGGAATATTTAAGGCATCGAAATTATACCATTCGGTTTCAATTTCTGGCCCATCAACCACCGAAAAGCCCATTGCTTGAAATATCTCCTCAACTTGTCTTTTGACTAAAGTTAAAGGGTGCAAATGGCCAGCCAAGGGTTTTTTGCCGGGAATAGTAATATCAATCCATCCTGTTTCTTTGGCGACCCTTTCAATGGAACGTATTTTTTTTGTTTTAACTTCTATTTTTTGTTTGATAATGCTTTTAAGCTCATTCGCCTCTTTTCCAGTTTTAATCCTTTTTGTTTGAGACAGGTTTTTTAAAGAACGTAAAATCCCGGTAATTTCGCCTTTTTTACCTAAATATTTTTGGAAAACGTTTTCAAGTTGTCTCAATTTTTTAGCTTCTTTTAGATCTTTTTCAATCTTTTTTTGAAGCAATTTTAGATTTGGCATACCCCGTAGAAGAATTTTGAATGAAAAATTTCTTTGAAATTTTCTTTCTGCCCGAAAGAAATTTCGAAATTTCTCTACCGGGCATTAAAAAACTCTTTTATACTCTTATTTTACCTTGAAATTAAGCAAAAATCAAACTGTGAATAACTCGAAAACAAATAAAAAGGTCGCTGAATCCAGCGACTTTAAAATTATAGTATAATTATTGTTTTCCGACCAGTTTTTTCCAGTGAGTTTTTAGCCTTTCACCTAGGCTTCAAAACAAGACGGAGTGTCCTGCTATTTCATCGAGAATTTTTTGAAGAGCTCCAACTTGATCCAAGCTCTTAAAAATGGGGCTACAGCAGACTAAAATATCAGCACCTTTATCTACAGCCTCTCCTGGGGTGACTTCTTGTTCATGCCTTGTATCTGAATACCACCTGGGCCGAACTCCCGACACCAATGTTGTTGTGTTAAGGTCTCGAACTACCTCTAATGTGGTGCCTGGCACAATTATCCCGTGGCAACCAGCCTCAATAGCAACTTCAGCAAAATGCCTTACCGTCTCTTTGAACGGCCTCCTGAAGTGTCTTCGGCAATAGGCATCATTATAGTGGGTCAATACAGTAAGACCCAGTACTTTAGTATTGCTTCCTTCGGTTACTCTAAGAGCTTTCTTAAGAAGATCGTCGGCTAAAGCATAGATATTTGTATACTCTACTCCCATCTCAACTAAAGTCTCAAGAACTGACGTCATAGTTCTTGAACCATTCCACATCTTTAGATCGACGAATAATGGTCTGCCCCAATTTTGAATATTTCTAATCTTTGTTCTTAAATCCTTATTCGGGCTCAACAGATAATCCAGGTTAACCTTGAAGCCGAAATGTCCTTCTATATGCAATAAAAATCTATCAGCGATATTAAAGGTTTCTTCTTCGTTGTCGGCTAAGCCGTCTAGGGCTACAAGAAAAAGTGGTTGATTCATCAAAGAGTTCCTCCTCTTTCGATTGGCCTTAGGCCTTTGGTCATCTGCCATTCTAACGGATTGGTAAGAAATGTCCGGTAACTCTCAATAGCTTGCTGAGAAAAAATCAGATGCTTTTCTGCCACCGTCAAGAGCTCTGGTAGAGTCAAAAGATATATCATCTCAATCCCACGCTCTTGAAGAATTCTGATTGCCTCAGGATTATCATAAAAAAGAATAGTTGCTGCGTAATTAACCACATGTCCTGCTTCTCTTAATATATCGGCACTATTGCAAGTAGTCTGGGCGAAATTGACCAATTCTTCTACGACCAAACCATTGGCTCCTGGCGGAATCTCTGGATTGCCAGCAATCCCAGTAATCAACTCTTTCTGTCCGCCCTTTTTCCGAGCTTCCCGGATGTAAACAAAGGGTATGGTCTTTCCAAGCAACAGTTCTAGTTCTTCGCTAAGTTGCCAGCCAGGGATTATTCCTCCGGTAACATTACCGGCAACAAAATCCAGGCGAGGAATTTCCCTTGCCACCTTAATGGCTAACTGTTTGATGAGAAGCTTTATTGTCTTTTTTCGTCCAACCAGGTCTTTAATCATCACATAACCGGGACCCCAATTACCTGAGGCGTAGAGAAAGGGCTGTTTTCCTCGAGGAAGCGTTTCTACTTCCTCATTCGTTACTTTCAGGGGAACATTTCTAATTTCTACCGCCCCTGCCTCTAAAATATTCAAAGCGTTATTCTCGATTCCCATTCCGTCTACCTCCTTGCTTGATCGCGTCCTCTTTATCTTCCCTTATTCAATTGTTAAAGAAATGCCTCCTGTTCTTGTTTCTATCAGATTAGAAGGATATGGTCAACCCTTCACCTTTAGCTAAAGGTGAAGGGTCAAGAAAAAATGACCTCTCAGCAAGAGAAAGGCCATTACACTACGAAAAGAGCAATAAATGATAAGAGCTGTCGGGTGACCCTCAAGAAAGCAACTAGCTCGTGACTCGCCACAAAGGAACGTATGCCCCTAGGGGGTGCTAGAGGGAAATGCGTTCCCAGGAGGTGCGACGACGAAACGTCTCGAGGACCACCCTTATATCTATATATCCTTTTTCAAGAACCTCTGTCAAGCTCCCCTTTTAGAAAATTTGACAATTTAGGATTTTTCTATCAATATAAACTTGAGAAAAGAATTGCTCTTGAACAACTTAATAGGAGGTGAAATCCAATGGAAACGCTGATCAAGGAATTTCTCGTCTTTATGCAAACAAAAAAAGCAGCAGCTAATAATACACTCTTGAGCTATCGACGGGACTTAAGTGAGTTCCTAAGATTCTGCGCCAATCATCCAGGACAGCCAACCGTAAAGACAATGGACTCAAAAATCATTAGGGATTATAACGAATGGCTGAAGGAACAGAATATAGCTAGCGCAACAATAAATCGAAGGCTTGCCGCTCTAAGGTCTTTCCTTGGGTATTTGAAAGCCAAAAAACTGATAAAAGAGAATCTTGTGGAAGAAATGGCTTTTTATAGAGAAAGCCCAAAAACAATTTTTGAGGTTTTAACCGATAAAAAAATAAAAAAACTTCTGGAAATTTTAGCCAAACGTGCTACTCCAAAAGGAATTAGAGATTCGGCAATGATAGAACTATTCCTGGCTACTGGAATACAGCCTTCGGAATTAGTATCGCTAGACTTAGAAATGGCTGATTTAGGTGCAGAATATCCCGAAATCAAAATCTGCCACCGGGGAAATATAAGAAAAATTTCTCTTCCTTTCCGGGTAGTTTTGGCTCTATCTGAATATATACAGAAAGCAAGGCTAAAACTGATTAGTGGCCGATCCGAAAAAGCACTCAAAGAAAAGGCCCTTTTTCTTAATCAACGCGGCGAGAGACTGACCCGTAATGGTGTCTGGTGGATAATCCGAGAATGCGCTCATTCAGCTAACCTAAAAAATGAAGTAACTCCACGGGCCTTAAGATACAACTTTGCTGCTCGACAATTAGCCCTTGGGGTTTCTTCTGAGAAACTCCAGCAATTACTTGGTCATACTCACCAACACTCTGTAGATCGTTTCCGGGAAAGACTTCAAATCTAAAACTAAGCCACTGAAGTCAAAGTGGCGGCCGCTGCCGCCACTTTTTGTATTTTAGAAAGGGTAATGGAATTTGCTCTAAACAAAAAGTGATACGGATAAAATAAAAAGCCGCCAAGTTATGCTCGGCAGCTACCTTTCAGTTACTTTTATTGAATACGATTTTAATAACTGAAACTCAGCTAGTTACAAAATAAATTGAACAATCTCGTTCTATATTTTCAGCGTGTATGGATTCTCTTTAATAATTTCTTTGAAAAAATCTTCCGGTAAAGATGATAAAACCTTAAGAATATCCGGAAATCGGTAGCCTCTTTCTTCCAGGATCTTTGCCACTTCAAGAGAAAAGACTTGATGTAATGGCGCTGAGGTTTGCGGCAGCCCAGAGTCCAAAACATGCTTTGCAGCTTCAATTACATCAATAATAGAAAGGGTTCCTCTATTATTCTCGTTATTGTCGAGTCTATCAGCTGAAACTGCCAGCCTCAAAACTTTGATGGCTTTATGCTTTCTTGTTTTTACACAACCCTCTGTAACGTCTAAAATCTTAGCGATTTGTTTTAGTTTGAAACCGAAGAAAATAATCAAAGCAATTACTAATTGCTGCCCGGATATTAAATTCTTTATTGCCTGCAAGAGCCAAGTGCGTTTAACTTTCTTCTCAATGATATCGACGAGATTATCGGGAATATGTAGATCAATTTCATCGAGCCTGATAAACCTTATAACGTTTTTTCTTTGCCAACTCACAACGATATTGTGGGCTATGCGAAAAAGCCAAAATCTGGGCGATTCTGGGCCTTCTTTCATTCTAAATCTTCTGTAGCTCTCAAGGGCTTTAAGAAATACTTTTCCTGTCAGATCTTCGGCGATCTCAAGGCTATTAGTTCTTGCCTGTATATAGCGTAGAATACGCCTGTAGTACTGAGTATACACTTCTTTAAAATTAGGTTTCTGTGGAATTTCAGCTGCTTGTACCAAAGTGCTATCATTCTTATTTGTTAAGGTGCTGTCCGACATCTCTCACTCCCTTTCTTGTGGTATTGTACTGCCGTTCGTTTTTTTTATTATATCAAGATGAATTTTTGTCTTGCACTGAGCTTGTCGAAGTGCGGGCGCGACCGGATTTGAACCGGCGATCTCTTCCGTGACAGGGAAGCGCGTTAAACCAGGCTACACCACGCGCCCAAATTTTGGTACGAAATTGACAGAAAAACGTGCTTGCTCCGTAGTATCCGAACGGGCTACACCACGGGTCTATTCGAATTTTATGCCGAGGGTGGGACTCGCCCAGCCATCCGACTGGACGCCTCGTCGAATGACGGGACGAACCCGGCGTTATGCCGGTGACAGGATTTGAACCTATGACCTTGGCCTTATGAAGGCCCTGCTCTAACCACTGAGCTACACCGGCAAATTCCAATTCTACCAAAATAGTTATCGGTCAAATTTGCTTTACAATATTGTTGCGCCGGTAGGAGTTGAACCTACTGCTCCTGCTTATGAGACAGGCGAGATAACCGTTTCTCCACGGCGCGTCGTTCATTATATTACGAAAAAGACGGGAGGGTCAACCCCCCACCTATTTTACTACTCAATCTTAAGTTTAACCAAAATATACAAAATATAGAGGTTAAATTCCTGCGACACACTCTCATGAATAGTGAGGCCCACCTTCGGTGGACTGGGCTATTCGCCCATCGTGTGTCTCCAGTATGTCAACTGGCAAAATAGGTGGGGGGATGAAGTCTCAAAGCACTTGTAGCTCTTGAAGAGTTTTTTCGTAAATTTCTAAAGCCCTCTGGCCCTGATCTAAAGAAAGTTGATAGTCAGGGTCATAAACAATATTATTACGGATCTTGTGAGCCTCTAGAATCTGATCAATATTGGGAAGCCTAATAGACGTAATTTGTTTTAATTTCTCACCCACGGTATCTCCATCGTAACCCATTCTTTCCAAGGTTTCATTTAAAAGATTATCGGCCTCAATTACTGCTAATTTATGTTCAGCCTCAGAGGACAAATCTAACCTGCTTTTAATCTTATTCCACTGTTTAACAATTTTTCTCGTTCCATAAGGCTTATAAGACAACACTTCGGTTACATCACGCAAATAAACAGTTATCAAGTAATTACTTTTAACGATAAAATAAATAATACTAATAATTAAAAACAAAGAGATTGAACCAAAAACAATTTTTAAAACTAAAATAATTGTGGGGTTGGGGGATAAGAAAAATTCCATACTCTGATTTTAATTTTTTTCAAAAAATATTTGGTTTTCTTCAAAAAATTGACCAAATTCTAAAATCGTATTCTCTGAAAAAGGCTTCCCGATTATCTGAAGACCAACCGGGAGCTTTCCTATCTTTCCAACAGGAATAGATATTGCCGGCAAACCAGCTAAATTGACCGCAATGGTGAAAACATCTGAAAGATACATGGTTAAAGGGTCGGTAATTTTTTCTCCGATTTTAAAGGCTGGCGTTGGCGAAACGGGAGTTAAAATTAAATCTACTTTTTGAAAGGCTTTTTCAAAATCTTTCTTAATCAAAGTCCTGACTTTCTGCGCTCTCAAATAGTAAGCTTCGTAATAACCCGCAGATAATACATAAGTGCCCAACATGATTCTTCGTCTCACCTCCTCTCCAAAACCTCCTTCTCTCGATCTTAGATAGACATCTAATAAATTTTTGACCTCTGCCTTCCGGTCTCTGGTTATAGAATGTCCGTACTTTATGCCATCGTATCTGGCTAAGTTTGCTGAAGCTTCAGACGGCATAATAATATAATAACTGGCTAAAGCGTAATCTGTGTGAGGAAGAGAAATTTCTTCAATTTTTATCTTTAAACTTTCGAGCTTCTCAATCGAATCCCGGATTATTCTTTCTACTTCTGGATCCATTCCTTGAATAAAGTACTCTTTAGGGACACCGATCTTTAAAGTCTGTGGGCTGTAGTTTGTAGTTTGCCGCCTCTGGCGAGCCTCGCCTCTGGCGGGTAGTTTTGGTAATTCAACCGATGTTGAATCGAGGGGGTCTTTCCCTGCAATCGCCTCAAATACAATTTTAGCATCCTCTACTGTCTTTGTTGCTAACCCTATCTGATCCAAAGAAGAAGCCATAGCAATTAAGCCATAACGAGAAACTGCTCCATAGGTAGGCTTTAAACCAACTACCCCGCAAAAAGAAGCTGGCTGACGGATAGAACCTCCTGTATCAGAGCCTAAAGCATAACAACACATATTGGCTGCTACGGCAGCTGTTGATCCTCCCGAAGAACCACCAGGGACCCGCATTAAGTCATAAGGATTCTTTGTTGTCCCAAAAGCCGAATTCTCAGTCGAAGAACCCATGGCAAATTCATCTAAATTAGTCTTTCCTAAGATAACTGCTCCTTGCTCTTTAATTCTTTTTACCACGGTAGCATCGTAAGGAGCAATATAGGCCTCTAAAATTTTTGAAGCTGCTGTACATCTCACGCCCTCGACTAGAATATTGTCCTTAATAGCCAGAGGAATTCCTGCCAACATACTAATTTTTTTCCTCTGACGAATTAAATCATCAATCTTTTTTGCTTCAGATAGCGCTGAGTCGAAAGTAACTGTTAAATATGAAGAAATTTTTTTATTTAAATCCTCTGTTCTTTCTAAAAAAGCTTTAGTAAGTTCAAAAGATGATATCTCTCTCTTGACAAGTTTCTCGTGAGCTTTAGTAATAGTAAGTTCATATAATTCCATAACATTTAGTATCTACAAAATGCTTTTAACTTTTACATATCTCTCCTTCTCTTCTGGCACGGCCTTAATCAAACCTTCTTTAGTTTCTGCTTTTTGGAGATTTATTTTATCTTCTCTTGTTATATTCTCAAGTAAAATTGAATAAGAAGTTGGCTCAATCCCAGAAACATCTGCTTTTTCTAGTTTAATAATGTAATCTAAAATCTTCGATAATTCTTTCTGGAATTTAATAACTTCCCTTTTGGTCAAACCAAGCCTGGCGAGTTTGGCGATATGTTCTACTTCTTTTTTGGAAATCATATTTAATGAAAATTCTAAGCACTAATATCTAAATCCTAAACAAATTCAAAATTCAAATGTTCGAAACTCAAAACTGTTTTGGATTTTGGTTATTTGATATTGTTTAGGATTTCGAATTTCGAATTTAGGATTTCTTAACGGGGTGATTCTGAATAGTCGGTTTCGACCACCACTTCTTGTAATTCATCAAGGTTTTCTAAAACTTGCCCGGCTCCTCGGACAACAGCAGTCAAAGGATCATCTACAATAACTGTTGGCATTTTTGTCTCTTTTGTAATTAAAGTGTCTAATCCCCGTAAAAGACTTCCTCCTCCAGCCAAATATATTCCTTTTTTCATAATATCAGCCAACAGTTCTGGTGGAGTTTCTTCGATGGTTATTTTAATATTGTCGACAATCTGCCTTATCGATTTTTCCATTGCCCTCCTTACCGCTTCATCAGAAATAGTAATTTCTTCCGGCAAGCCCGTTACCAGGTTTCTCCCTCTTAATGGTAACTGTCTCTTTTCTTTCATAGGATAAGCAGACCCAATACCTGTTTTAACTTCCTCTGCCGTTCTCTCCCCAATTAAAAGTTTATACTCTTGTTCTGCAAACTGAATTATATCTTCATTGAGTTTATCTCCAGCTATTCTTAAGCTTCTAGAGAGAACCATTCCTCCCAATGAAATTACCGCCACCTCGGTTGTTCCTCCTCCAATATCAACAATAAAGTTTCCTCCAGCTTCCTGGACCGGTAATTTCGCCCCGATAGCCGCTGCCATTGGTTGTTCAATTAAGAAAACTTTTCTGGCGCCAGCGTTTTGAGCTGCGTCTTGGACAGATTTTTTCTCAACTTCAGTTACTCCGCAAGGAATACCGATAATTACTCTTGGTCGAGGACCAATAAACATTTTCTTCTTTTGAGCTTTCTCGATAAAATATCTCAACATTTGTTCTGTAACCTCAAAATCAGAAATAACCCCATTAACCAAAGGCCGAGTAGCAATAATATGGGCCGGAGTTCGTCCAACCATCTTTTTTGCTTCGCTTCCGATAGCTAAAATCTGTCCGGTTTTTTGATTAACTGCTACTACTGAAGGTTCTGTTATAACAATGCCTCGTCCCCGAACATAAACCAGCGAATTGGCAGTTCCTAGGTCAATAGCTATATCTTCTAAGAAACGGGAGATAAATTTTTCAAGCATACTCGAAAATTTCTAATTAACCTAATTTCTAATCAATGCCTAATTTTTAAATATATAATTTCTAAAAATTTTAGTCATTGGTCATTAGTTATTAGGATTTGATTGGTCATTAGAAATTAGTTATTAGTCATTTAAGAATTGTGATAATTGTTTTATCTTAACCAATTGAACTTTCTTTTCATCTCTTTTCTTTATCTCTATGCTTTTTCTCTTCAACGTTCTTTCACTTACTACAATCCTGTAAGGAATACCGATTAAATCGGCTTCTGCAAATTTCTCCCCCACTCTTCTTCCTTTCCTATCGTCGTACAGTACTTCAATTTTTTGTCTTTGTCCACCTACGCCAGAGGCTTCGGTGGATCCTCCGTAGCTCATCTTCTTGGGAGCGAAGGAGGATAAATCTCGATATAGCTTTTCAGCTGCTTTTCTAACTTGTGGCGAATCTTCAACGGGAATTAAATGAAGCTTAAAGGGAGCTACCTCTTCTGGCCAAATAATTCCTTTGTTATCATAATGCACTTCAGCAATTGCTCCCATGATCCTGGTAGATCCTATGCCGTAACAGCCCATAATAATTAATTTTTTCTTGCCATCTTGATCAATAAAATGAGCATTGAAATCTTTGGAATATTTCGTCCCTAAAGGGAAAATGTTTCCAACTTCAATAGATTTTCCTTCTTTAAGGCTGTTTTTACAAACTGGACAATGACCTATTTTTTTAAGCTTGGCTATCTCTTTGTTTTGGGCGAAATGATGTCTTGAACAGTAAATAACACTATCTTCTCCGTCCTCAGACAGAACTTGAAACTCGTGAGTATATTCTTTTGTAAAGCCAGCCCCCGAGGCTTCAGTAACAATTATCTTAAGCCCACATCTCTTAAAAATCTTAAGATAGGACTTTTTTACAATTTCATAATATTTTTTAAAATCTTTTTCTGAAGTATGGAAGCTGTATAAATCTTTCATCCCGAATTCCCGGCACCTCAATAAACCTGATTTTGCCCTTAGTTCTTTCCTGAATTTGGCCTGAATCTGATAAACATACAAAGGAAGATCGGTATAAGACTTTATATGTTTTGAAATTATATTGGTTAATATTTCCTCATGAGTGGGACCCAAAGCTAATTCCTGACCAGAGGTATCAAGGGTTTTGTACATAATCTTGCCTATCCCCTTTGACCATCTGCCGGTCTTTTCCCAAAGAAATCTTGGTTGTAAAACCGGCATCAGAATTTCTTGCCCGCCGATACTATTCATTTCTTTTCTAATAATATTCTCAATATTTTTTAAAACCCGGAGTCCTATCGGTAAAAAAGTATAGATTCCGGCCATTTCTTTGTGGATAAAACCTCCCCGAATTAAAAGCTGGGCATTTTTGCTTTCTTCATCTTTTGGGGTCTCTTTTAAGGTCTTAGTAAAAAGCTGAGATTGTCTCATATCCTACGAATCACATTAGTACGAATATACGAATAATAAGTTAGTGAGGAAATTGACCCCGCTCCTATGCCTATTGAGATACGAATGAAACAAAAAAATGAATTAGACTTAAATTCCTATCATTAATCGTCCACCTCAAGTTTTAGGGGCGGGGTCATATTTCCGAACGTTTACTTTGAGACTTCGTTGCCGAACGATTCACTTACCTTTAGTTAAAATAGTCTTTGGATATCTCGGAAAGTGACAAATATGATCATAGCAATTAATAGAAAGAAAAATAAAGCGGTAATGTTTTGTTCAATTTTTTGAGAAATTGGTTTTCTTCTGACTGCTTCAATTACTAAAAAGGCAAGCTTTCCGCCATCTAAAGCGGGAATGGGTAAGATATTGAAAACAGCAAGATAAACTGAGATTACGGCTACAAATCTTAGAAAATAACTTGTTCCAAGTTGAGCCATCTGGTTAAATAAACCAAAAATTCCCACCGGCCCCATTATACGAGTGCCAGGAGGAAGTCCTTCTCCGGTAATTACACTCTTTAAAAGCAAACCAAAGCTCTTCGTTATAACTATCGTCAGATCTGCTGTAGCTAAAATTCCTCGAAAAGGGGCTTGATACCAGGGATAAGTTATTGTTGCCGTTCTAGCTAAATCTATTCCCATCGGTCCTTCTCCTTCTGGTGGTGAGTCTCGCGGAGTCAACTTTATTTCAGACGTTTCTTTTCCTCTCTGGATTGTTAAAGTAATCTCTTTCCCTAAGTTTAAAGCAGTAAAATTTTGCACTTCTTTTACCTTATCTATCGACAGCTGCTTGTCGCTGCTTTTCAAATATCTTATAGTGTCACCAATTTTTAATCCTGCCTTTTCGGCTGGTGAATTGGCTACAACTTGGGCAATTTGAACTTTAGGGTTAACTAAATTGTCATTAGCTTCATCTCCCACGATAGTTGCCATTCCGATAACCATCAATATACTTAAAATAACAAAAGCTACTATCCAAAAAACAACCACTCCCCCTATAATAATTAAAATTCTTTGCCAAATTGGTTTTGAACTAAAACTTCTAGGATCTTTAATATCTTTCTCTTCTCCGTAAAGTTTGACAAAAGCTCCAAGCGGTAAAAGGTTTAAAGAATAGATTGTTTCTCCAATTTTTTTTCCAAAAATTCGAGGAGGCAGCCCAATGCCAAATTCTTCAACCCTTACTCCAAAACGCCTAGCCATTATAAAATGGCCAAGCTCATGTAAAACGATTAGTCCAATAAGGCTAATAAAAGTGATAATGATTGTAAAAAACATTTCAATATAGTTATTTAACTGTGAAACCGTTTTAACCTTCCATTATTTCTTTTTTCTTTCTCTCCATCGTCTTTTCAACTTTTTCATTATATTCATCGATTAGTTCTTGAAGTTTATCTTTGCCGCGGAATTTATCATCCTCTCGAATCTCTCCTTCTCTAAATCCTGCTTGAATTTTATCCCAAGCTTCTTCCCGCCATCTCCTGATTGTTTTTTTTGCTTCCTCTTTTTTTGTTGATAAAATATTTAACAAGTTTTTCCGATATTCTCCGCTCAGCTGAGGAAAGGAAATTCGAATGAGGTCTTGATCAACAATCGGACTCACCCCTAATCCAGCCCGAGAGACCGCCTTTTCAATCGATTCTAAATAAGATTTATCCCAAGGTTGGATAATAAGCTGCCTGGAACCTGCCGAAAAAATTGAGGCCAGCTGTTTTAAGGGAAATTTTTGATTAAAACATTCGACCTCAATATCTTCAACTAAAGAAGGGGTAGCCCGGCCAGTCCGAATTTTCCCGACTTCTCTTTCTAAAAAAATAATCACCTTATCCAGCTCGGGCTTAATTTTGTCAATAATTTCTTGATAGGTCATCTTTTGTAATTTTCGGCCAATCTGGTGATGGATGGCCTTTACGCGGATTAACGCGGATCACTTTTCCGCGTTCTTCCGCTTCTATCCATGAAATACTCGCTTCCTTTTCCAACCAAAATAAGAGAGGACTACCGAATTACGTGGCTAGAAAGTACTCTTTAAATATAGCAGAATTTTTGTTCTCTGTCGAGCTGAATAAAATTAACCGGGGAAATGCTTGGCTTGCTTATTTACTTACTTAGCGTTTAGCAGAATATAGCAATGGCCTTGCGCTAGTATCTTAAATAGAAATTTCTTATTCTAACATAAAACCTACTTCGCCCCCAGCTTGAGGCGAGGTAGGTTTTATGTTAAATGTATTTTATATTTTTAACATTATCTGCTCCAAGGCTAATTTTAAATTAACGTTAGTTGAAGAAATTAAGAAATTTATTTTTTCAATGGAGTTAATGATTTGTTTAATTTGAGGAATAGAAGGATTATAACCAAAAGAAGATGAAATTTCTAACTCTGGAGGTAAACCAATTTTTATTCTCAAAATATCTCGAAAATATCTCAACCAGCTCTCTAAAATCTCTTTCGGGTCATGCTCTTGAGAAGCCAAAGTTTTTACATACTGAAAACGATCAGCTAACTCTAACTGGCTCATTTCAGCTATTTCTTTGATTGTCTTGTATGCTTTTTCTAATTTTTCTGGATTCTTAGAAAATTCCAAAGCCAAACCTGGCCTGCCAAAAGAAAGAGAAGATATCAATTCAATATTTGATGAAGAAATTTTGTGAGTTTTTAGATAATCTTTTATTTCAGATTTTGGTACTGGGAAAAATTTAATTGTCTGAACCCGGGAAAGAATAGTCGGTAAAAGCATTCTTGGGTGTTCTGTAAGTAAAAATAACAGAGAATTCTTCGACGGCTCCTCCAGGGTCTTTAAAAGACAGCTCTGAGCTTCTGAGTTCATTCTCTCTGCCTCTTCTAAGACTACAGCCTTAAAGAGAGAAGAATGAGGCCGGAAAGAAAGAAAATACTGAAGGTGTCTGATCTGAGAAATCTTAATTTCTTTTCCCTCGGATTTAATAAAAATTAAATCAGGGTGAATTTCTCTTTGAAATGCCTGGCATGACCAACACTTCTGACACCCCCCGCTACTTTTTGTGAAATTCGTTTGGCCGGATGAACTATTAGAAAAATGGCGGGGGTCTTCTTGACAATTAAGCAATCTAACAAATTCTTTAGCTATAACTCTTTTCCCTAAGTGAGACTGACCCCAAAAAAGATAAGCATGATTGAAACGATTAAGTTCGGCTGACTTTCTTAAAAATTGCCATTGTTTTTGATGCCCAATAATCGCCACGGATAAGGCACTAATTTTAATCACTAATCATCGCGAATAAGTTATTGATGAAGATTCGTGAATAAATTCGTGATTTCATTAGTGGTTTATTTTTTACTCATTATACTTTTTTTATAAAAATCTAAATTTTCCATGACTACGCCCGTTCCCTTGGCCACACAAAATAAAGGATGCTCGGCAATAAAACAAGGTACTCCGGTTGAATTCGCGATTAATTCGTCAATATTGCGAATCAACGCCCCTCCTCCCGAAACTATCATTCCTTTATCCATAATATCGGCTGAAAGTTCCGGAGGAGTTTCTTTTAAAACTTGTTTAATTATCTGAATAATTTCACTTAAAACATCGGAAATAGCTGAGGCTATCTCGTTAGATGAAATCTTAATTGTCCGGGGAAGACCCGCAATTAAGTCTCTACCGCGAATTTCAAAAACTTTTTCTTCTTTCTCGGACAAAGCAGTGCCAATTTTAATTTTTATTTCTTCGGCAGTTTGATCCCCAATGGCCAGATTGTATTTCTTTTTAATATAATTGGAAATGGCTAAATCCATCTTATCTCCAGCCACCCTTATTGAACTCCAAGTGACTATGCCTCCCAATGAAATTACCGCCACCTCGGTTGTCCCTCCTCCGATATCAATAATCAAATGGCCAGAACATGCATTAATAGGAATACCGGCCCCAATGGCGGCTAAAATTGGCTCTTTGGCTATGAAAACTTGCTTGGCGCCGGCTGCCAATCCTGCTTCAATTACTGCCCGTCTCTCAGTCGAACTTCCACCGGCTGGAATGGCAATCATTAACTCTGGCTTAAAGAAAGACAGCCTGCCTCCGGTTCTCTTGATGAAATATCTCAACATTGCCTGAGTTACTCGATAATCAGCAATAACCCCGTCTCTTAAGGGACGGTAAACTCTAATTGTATCAGGAGTGCGACCAATCATTTCTTTGGCTTCCAAACCAATGGCTAAAATTTTATTGTCGGCAATGGAAATAGCCACCACTGAAGGCTCATTTAAAACCACTCCCTTTTGAGGGATAAAAACTAAAGAATTACAGGTCCCAAGATCAATGCCGATTTTTTTGAAAAACATGTTTCTTCCTGAGCACCGAAGCACATAACGCTTTATGTACTCGATTGGTCAAGATTAAAAATAAAATATAAGAACCTATTTCATAGAACCTTGATTTCTCGTTTTGCTCAAAATTAAAAAATAAAAGATTTTTGGTTTTTAATTTTTAAGTGCTAACGCACTTGATATCGGCTCCTAATTTTTGGAGCTTTTCTTCTATTTTTTCGTAACCTCTATTTATCTGAAAAATATTTTCAATTGTCGTCTGACCTTTGGCGATTAAAGCAGCTGTAATGAGAGAAGCCCCTGCCCTTATGTCCCAGCTTTCAATCCTCAACCCAGAAAGAGGAGTTCTTCCAAACACAAAAGCTCGATGAGGATCAACAACCTCAATATCGGCTCCCATTTTCTTTAATTCCTGGGTAAAACTAAGTCTATTTTCATATAAAGGATCGTGGATCAGGCTTTTCCCTTCAGCTTGGGTAAGAAGCGACAAGACCATTGGCACCAGGTCGGTTGGAAATCCTGGATAGGGCAAAGCCTGGATCTTAACAGGTCTAAGTTTGGAAGAAGAACTAATCTGAATAAAATCTGAACCTTTTTTAAAATTAACTCCGATTTCCTCTAATTTTGCCAGGAAAATATCTAAATGAGAGGGGAGACAACCCCTTATTTCTATTTCCCCGGAGGTGATAGCCCCCATGATGACAAAAGTACCAGCTTCTAAAGGATCGGGTAGAATTCGATGAGAAGTACCTTTCAATTCTTTGACCCCTTCAATGAAAATGGTGTGAGTTCCTATTCCTTTTATTTGTGCGCCCATATTGTTAAGCATCTTTCCTAAGTCTTGAACCTGAGGTTCGGCCGCAGCCCCTTTAATCACTGTCTGCCCTTCGATTAAAACAGATGTCATCATTAAGTTCTCGGTGGCTGTCACGCTAAATTCTTTCAAAATAATCTCTGAGCTTTCTAATGTTTTCTTTTGAAAACAATAAAAATCACCTTCTTGGGAAATTTCCACTCCTAACTTTTTAAAAGCTTCCAGGTGAGTTGAAATAGGCCGAACTCCAATTCTATCTCCGCCGGGATGAGAGATTTTAAAATTATTAAATCTAGAAAGTAAACTGCCAATAAGTAAAACTGAAATCCGAGACTTACTCACTAAATTAAAATCCATTTTTTCTGGGTCAATATTGGCACCAGCTCTAATTTTGATTTCTCTTTCACCCTGCCAAGAAATTTCTACTCCAATTTGTTCTAAAATTTTCAAAAGAGAAAAAATATCTTGAACCAAAGGCAAATTATCAATCAGACATTCTTCCTTGGTCAATAAAGTTGCTGCCAAGCAGGCACCAGCTGCATTTTTATATCCTCCGATCTCTACTGTCCCTTCAAGCTTCTTCCCTCCTTGAATGATAAATTTTTTTGCCATACTCCGTAGGAAGTTAAATATTTTCAGTTGTTATTATATTTGACCATTGGATCATTGTATAATTCACGGTTTAAAAGATAATCTTGGATTTTCAGTAGAAAATATTTTGAAATGTCTATGTCCCAAGGAAATCTAATATTGAATGCACCATCTTGTCTTATCAACGAGAACCCTTTGATTTCCTGCGGGTACACGTAAAACATAATATTTTCTACGGGGCATAAAAAACTTCTTTTTTATCGTATCTCAAAATTATTCTTTTGACAAGCCCCGCCAAAGGCTATATTAACTAGTAAATATTAACTGGCAAAAAGAGCATCTTTTGCTAAAATTAAAACATGACCAAGCAAGCTAGGACAATTTTATTTGTTTCAATCACTGCTTTATTTTTCCTAATGGCTCCTCTAATAATTTTTTATTCTCAAGGGTATCGTTTTGACTTCAAAACTAAAAAAATTTTTCAAACGGGAGCTTTTTCTTTTAAGGCCTGGCCCCAAGAAGCCTGGATTTCAATTGATAATAAATTAGTGAAAAAAACTGACTTTTTCTTTGGTACCGTCTATATTGAAAATATTCTGCCCAAAGAATATAGAGTAAAAATTGAGAAAGAAGGTTATTTGCCATGGAAAAAAACCTTAGAGATAAAGGAAAAATGGGTAACAGAAAATAAAAATATTTTTTTAGTTCCAGAAAACCCTCGGTTCAATCTTTTAGAAGAGGGGGGTGATAACTTTTTCTTGTCCCCCGATGGAAAGAAAGGTATCTTGAAAAAAGACGAAAAAGATGGCTGGGCCCTGATTCTTCTTGATTTTGAGAAAAATATATCCTCTTCATTATTTCAAGAAAAAGACTTCTCAGAGAAAGATAAAAATACCGACTTCATTACACTAGAATGGTCATCAGATTCAAAAAGGTTTTTACTAAAAAATAAGGCAGGAAAAAATCAATATTTTGTTATTGAAGTAGAAAATGAGCCAAATATTTTTCCTTTAGATTTCTTGAGTATGAACTTGAGCGACGCTGTTTTCCACCCCCGAGACCCTCAGGTTATACTTTTAACCCAAAACCTAACGAAGGAAGACAATCTTTTCTCTGTTAATTACAAAGAAAAAAGTCTTTCTGGACCAATCTTGAGCGGTTTCTTAGCCCTTAAAGCTTTCGATAATAGTCTCTTTTGGTTAGACGAAGAAGGATTTCTCCGTCAATCTAATTTGTCGAGTAATGAAATTCGTCAATTGAACAAAAAACCTCTCTCTTTAAATCCTGACTCTCAATATGAATTATTCACTTTCGCTAATGATAAAATATTTCTTAAAGAAGACGACGACTTTTACTTTTTAAACCAAGACAGACAGTCGCTTGAAATGATTTCAGGAAGAATAAAAGGGGCGCGAATTTCTCCTGACTCAAAAAAGATAGTCTATTTTACCGATAACGAAATTTGGGTCTTATTTTTGGAAAATATCGAAGAACAACCTCGAAGGAAAAATGGGGAAAAACTGTTTTTAACCCGCTTCTCAGAAGAAATTGGAGATGCCTTCTGGTGGACGTCGCATTATTTAGTCTTTTCAGTTGGCGATAAAATTAAAATTACCGAGATTGATGACCGAGATAGAATAAATATCTATGATTTGGTTATATTTAAAAACCCGGAAATATTCTGGAATAAATACGATAAAAAACTATATGTTTTAAGTGAAGGAAAAATTTTTATTTCAGAGCAATTAATCCCCTAGGAATCATATTTATTCACCAACTAAAAAGCCGCGTTAGTACGCGGCTTTTTAGTTTTTTATTCAATAATATTATCAACTTTCCTTTGAGTTGAGCTGTTCAATCTTTCTCTTAAATCCTTCCCAGTTAACTTCTCCGCTTCCTGCCATTCGACATATCTCTTTAAACTGGCAATATCTACATTGCCAATTACTCGGCCAACTTTCCATTCTCGAGGGAACAATATTAGAATGAATTTTTGTTTTAAGGTTGGTTAGTCCGCTTAAAAGAGACTGAACCTGGGCTTTATCATAATCAACAACGAATTCTTTTAGCTCTTGAGTATCTTTGTTAACATAAAGCAATATCCCTTTTTTAATTTTAAAATAATGTAAATATAGTTGAATTTGATTAACGTTTTCTTCTTTCGGCTGCTGCAGATTTCTAAAAATTATACTATTCATGCTCTTAATATCGAGAACATGCAGCTCCTGACCGTCGCTAATTATGGCATCGGCTCTTCCTGAAATTAATTCTTGAGGAGGGATGTTTACCTCTGAAGCAACCACATGGATTTCTCTTATGCCGAGTAAGGGTTTCATAATGAGCTGATGAATATAATCACCATGATCAAACATTCTCAAAATCTTTGCTTCCATTTCTTTTCTGGGAGCGTTTTTAAATTTCAAAAAAGTTGCCCGGGGGCATCTTCCAGCATCTGTGATATAAAAATGATGCTGTTCTTTGTCTTTCTGTCTGTCTAAATAAAATTTATCAATGAGTTCTTTTAACATAGATCGACACTAATATACGAATTAATACCAATGATACTAATTTATGAATAACGAACATATGTCAAGGACGAAGGAGGTTCTCAAAGGCCACTTTCGGCATTGATGGCCTGTTCAAGGTAGCAAATCCGAGGTCGCCCGGAAATGCTCCTCGCAACTCAAGGCTTTCTGAGAGCCTTTCCATTTCTCTCCAATCATTCTGGAGCGAGGGTAAGCCCCTCAAAGAGCACCTCGGAGGCCGAGCAGGCATGGTTCGAGCGAATTATCTCTTCTGCCCCTGTGCCTCTTTTAAAGCGAGGCGACGGGTATTAAAGTAGCTTTCGCAGGCAGCTAAGCATGGTCTCTGAGCAAAGCGAGGAAGTCAGCTGTCGAGAACGCAGGCTGCCAAATCTCGCTGGGATTTGGACAGCCGGTACTTTATATACCGTTGCCGAGCGAATTATCTCTTTTGCCATTGTGGTGCGCGTCTGGCTCGTTTTAAGCCAAATTTCTTTCTCTCTCTCATGCGGGAATCACGAGTCAAAAAACCCGCTTTCCTTAGTCTTTTTCGGAAATTGGGATTAAATTTAACCAAAGCCCTAGCTGTAGCATGGCGCACAGCTTCTGCTTGAGCATGACAACCTCCTCCCCTTACCTTGACTAAAACTCGTAATCTATCGAGAGTATTCATTTTTCTTAAAGAAGACGAGGCAGTCTGCCAGTAATCTAATATAGGAAAATATTCTTGATATAATTTATCATTAACTAAAAATTTTTTCTCTCCTTTTGCAAAAAGTCTAGCCCGAGCCACTGCCGTCTTTCTTCTCCCTACTCCTGCCCAATATTTCTCAGATATTTCTTTTTCTAAAAAAGTCTTTTCAACCTTTTTTTTAGCTTTGACTTTAACCTTCTCTCTCTTTGTCTTCTCTTTTTTTGATTTGCTTGCTTTCTTTTTCTTAAGAGTTTTTTTGGATATTGCCTTTTCCTTAGTTGTTGAAGCGGTTTTGGACATTTTATTTAAATTTTAATTTCTTAATTATTTTGGCGCGTAATTTATTTTTAGGCAACATTCCCCAGACAGCTTTCCTTAAAATCTCTTTCGGGTTTTGTTGAAAAAGTTTTTTAAGGGGAGTTTCTTTTAATCCTCCCAGATAACCGGAGTGACGATAATATTTCTTTTGTTCAAGCTTTCTGCCGGTGAATCTGATTTTATCAACGTTTTTCACTACCACAAAATCACCCATGTCTTTGTGATATAAGAAATCTGGTTTATGTTTTCCTCGCAGTAAAACGGCTATTTCGGTAGATAAACGCCCCAAAACCTTGCCAGAGGCATCAATAGTATGAAGTTTAGAATTCATATTAGAAGCCATATTACTTAACTAATTCTATAATTGCCATTCTTGCTTTATCGCCCTTTCTTAAGCCAATTTTAACAATCCGGGTATATCCCCCCTTTCTATCTTTATATCTTGGGGCAATGTCTTCAACTAATTTTTTTACGACCTGAGGAGAAAAAAATCTTAATAGTAATCTTCGGGTATGGAGATCTCCTTTTCTTGCTTTGGTAATAAATTTTTCAACAATTCCTCGAAGCTCCTTGGCCCTAGCTTCAGTAGTTTTTATCTTTTCGTTCAATAAAAGAGCCCTCCCTAATCCTCTTAATAGGGCTTGCCGCTGATCCTTTTTACGTGAAAATTTCCTGCTTCGTTTGCGTTTATGCATACCGTCTCAGCATTTAAACGTCTAAGCATCTAAATATCTTTAATCTAAAGTTTGTTTAAATGTTAATATATTTAAATGTTTATATAAGTTTCATTTCAGTTTTAATTCCAGTTTTTTGAGCTTTCTCTTAATCTCTTTAACCCCTTTTTCTCCCATTCCTTCCAATTTAAGAAAGCTTTTTTCGCTCTTTTGCAGGATTCCTCCTATTGTCTTTATATTACTCTGCAATAAAGCATTTAAGGTTCTGGTGGAAAATTTTAAGTCTTCGACTTTGGTTCTAATCAAATCTTCCTTGACCGACAATTTTTTTTCTTTCTTCTCTGGAGAAGGAGGAATCTCTTTTTTAATGCTTTCAGAAAATAAAGAAAAATGCTTAATTAAAATCTCCGAAGCCTGATAGAAAGCTTCTTCGGGGGTAATGGTTCCATCCGTTTCAATCTCTAATTTTAATCTATCGAAATCGGTTCTCTCCCCTACTCGCATATTCTCGGTCTGATAACTTACCCTTCTAATAGGAGTGTAAATTGCATCTATGGGAATTATCCCTATTTCTAATTTTTCTTTTTTTCTCTTTTCTACCGGCTCATATTCTAATCCCCTTTCAATCTGGATCTCCATTTCGAAGTCTGCTTTTTTGTCTGTTAAAGTTGCGATATGACAATCTTTGTTTATTAATTCAACTTGAGAGGGAAATTTAAAATCAGAACCCTTTATTGTTTTTTCCCCTTTTATTTTTAAAGTGGCTTTTTGCGGCTCTGCAGTAAAAATCTTAAATCTTAGCTGTTTCAAATTCAACATTATATTCACGACATCCTCCAGAACTCCGGGGATAGTGGAGAATTCATGATGAACTCCTTTAATTTTCATTTGAGTTATGGCTGCTCCGGAAAGCGACGAGAGCAAGACTCTTCTGAAGACATTTCCTATTGTTACTCCATAACCAGGATAAAGAGCTTCAATTTCAAATAAGGCCCTATTTCTTTTCTTTTCGATTATTTTAGGAGAATGAGGCAAAGGAAGCATATTTTATTCGCTTCGTAAAAACGCAGATCAGACGCGGATCTTTATTGGTCCAATTTCATTGAACCTCTGCCGCAGATAAGACGCGGATCAAAATATCTGCGTGGGATCAGGGCAGTAGATCAGTGTTGAATCAACAGTTTTTGCGGAGCAAGAATTATCTTGAATAAAATTCGAAAATAGATGACACTTCAACTGGCAGATTAGCTTCTTCAAAGGTTGGTTCCCCAACTATCTGTCCTTCTAAATCTTGCTTATCAAGTTTTAACCAAGAAGGAGGTTGGTATTTTTTGATGGAAGACGTTAAGTTCTGAAAGATTTTTTTTTGTTTTTTCGGAGACAAAATTGTGATCTTGTCTCCTTTTCTGGTTTGATAAGACGGGCTTTTAACCTTTTTTCCGTTAACTGAAAAATAACCGTGATTAACAAGCTGCTTAGCCAGAGGCCTTGAACTAACGAAACCAAGTCGAAAAATTATATTATCTAACCGACTTTCTAACTTTTTGATTAAAAGATCAACCGTTTCTACTGTGCCCTTTTTCCTTAAAACTTCTTTCACATATTTTCTTAATTGTGCTTCTCTTAAATTATACCATGATTTAAGTCGCTGCTTTTCTCGTAATTCTCTACCGTATTCAGAAATGGGCGGTAGTCTTCTTTTACTCTTCCTACCTGGCGGATAGGGCCTTTTAATCATCGGACATTTTGGAGAAAAACATTTCTCACCTTTTAAAAAAAGTTTTTGCCCTAATCTTCGGCAAATTTTACATTTTTTATTAATCATAAAACGCGATACTAATATACAAATGCATACCAATTATACTAATAAACTTGTATCATTGGTTATGGTAATTAATTTTATTGACATCGATTATACTCTTCTGACCTTGGGTGGACGACAGCCGTTATGAGGAATAGGAGTAATATCTTTGATAGATTCTATTTCTAACCCACGGACGGATAAAGATCTAATAGCCGACTCCCGACCAGAGCCTATTCCCTTCACTAATATTTCTATTTTTTCTATGCCTAATTTTTGAGCTTTCTGGGATATGGCTTCGGCCACTTTAGAGGCAGCAAAAGGAGTGGATTTTTTTGTTCCCTTAAAACCGATGTTACCAGCCGAACTCCAAGCCAAAACCTTCCCTTCAAGATCAGTCAGGGTAATCAAAGTATTATTATAAGAAACGGAAATATAAACCCTGCCTTCGTCAATTCTTCTCTTGGGCTTAACTCTAACTTCTTTTCTTAAAGCTTCGTCAATCTTATCTCTCTCTTGTAATAGCTCTTTTTCAGTTTGTTTAATTATGCGTTTTTTTCCCATCTTTTTCTATTTATTACTTGGGTTCTAGTGATGACCTTTTGCCAGATCCTACAGTTTTTCTAACATTTCCTCTGACCGTCCGAGTGTTGGTTTTCGTCCGCTGCCCCCTAACCGGCAGGCCTTTGATGTGACGAATTCCCCGCCAGCAACTAATATCTTTTAATCTTTTAATATTCAAAAGCAGCTCTCTTCTTAATTCTCCTTCAATCTTATAATTCTTCTCAATAATTTCTTTAAGTCGACTGATCTCTTGAGAAGTTAGTTGTGAGGCTCTCTTTTGGGGGTCAATTTGGGCTTCGGTTAAAATTTTACGACTCAAAGAATTACCTATTCCATAGATATAAGTTAAAGCAATTTCTATTTGTTTTTTTTCGGGAATATTGACTCCGATAATCCGTGGCATATGCAAAAATAGTGAGCACCGAGCACATAGCTTGACTTTTCAAAATGAAATTAGATTTTAACAAGGGCGAGCAAAAACCAGATTATTGCTTAATAAAATACTATGTGCTCGGTTTCGCTCCGCTCAACCTTGACGTTGTTTATGTTTGGGATGTTTACAAACAATATAAACCCGGCCTTTACGCCTGACAACTTTGCAGTCTTTACAAATTTTTTTAACCGAAGGTCGAACTTTCATAAAAACTGACACTAATACACTAATTTAATACCAATGTCACTAATAATTATTCGTGTCGTTCGTGCTTAATCAGCCCTACGGGGAATCTCGCTATTTCTGAAGAAAGAGCGATCCAGCGTAAATTGGTGTCGCCTTATTTTCCCCGATAAACTATTCTTCCTTTTTCGTCATCATACGGAGAAATTTCTACTGTCACCCGATCACCGAGTAAAACTTTAATTCGATAGATTCTTAATTTTCCAGCCAAATGGGCCATGATTTCTTTTCCGTCATCTAACCTAACTCGGAAATGAGTATCGGGCAAAGTCTCTGTAACCCGTCCTTCTTTTTTGAGAACACCCTTTTTCATTAGTAATGATGAATAATAACGGATTATTTTAATTTAGTCAACCCCGTTACCGATCCTGGAGTACCTTATTAAACTTATAATGGCTTGAGCCGTTTAGATGACTTCGCCTTACGGCTTTCGAAAATCCACTATTTTTGACTGAGATTGATGTAAAGTTAACTCCTGTCAATCTCTTGTTTGATTTCTATCTTATGCGTGTCTTGAGGAACTCTTCTCGTCCAGAAGGGCCAAAGGTTTATATCTGATTTAGTGATTCGAGGGTCATTAGTCAAAAACTCTTTTGCTTCAGGCAATAATCTTCCAGCTAATTCTTTTTTGAGATAATCATCTGAAATTCCGAAATAAATTTTAGCTGAAGAATTCAATCTTAGGGTCATTTGTCCTTGTCTCGTATTAAAGCCTTGGAAAAAATAGTTGATTCTCAGGCTTTCTAAATGTATCTTTTGATCTTTTGATATTTGAGAAAGAATATATTCTTTAGTAAAATTTTCTAGATCCGATTGTTTAAATGTTAGGGCTGTGAAAGAAAGCCCTCCTTCGCCTACAAAGGAAGTTTTCTCGTCTCCAACTTTCGCTGAAAAAACCGGGGTTGAAAAATCTTTCGTTGAAGCTTCGTCTAATATAATGATTTCTTCAGAAACTTTATTCTCTAAAGAAATTTTAACAGCTGTCAATAGTTTTTCTCTCAAGATATTCTCGGCTTTATTGAGGTCTTTTTGGGTGACCTCAGGAACTTCTCCTTTAAAACCTCTTTCCATTGGTTCAAAAGACTTTCCATAAAAAGCAGTATAACGAACTGTTCCTGCGAATCCTGGGATAGAAAAGGTAGAAGGGCCAATATTATACTCTTCGCCTGGCTGGTCGGCTCGAATCTTTATATCAAGAAAACCAGGTTCCAGTTTTCCTCCTTTATAGATTCCGCCGGGAATAGTCACCCTTTCCAACGAACGGAATAATTCACCATTAGCTGAAATGAAACGAGTAGTAGCCACCAACACCTGAGGAGAAGTGGAATAAACATTATAAACCCGGATTATTCCCTCGGCCTTTATCTCTCTCAAGCCTTTACCTGAAGAAAAAAATTCTTGGACGATTGTCTGTTCTTTTTTAAAAATATCTCCTGGAATAGTATTTGTCAAAAACTCAACCTCTTCTGTCTCTGAGTTAATAATTACCCTTTCTTCAAAGTTTACTTCTTGAGTTTTTGGCCAAATTGTTATTTCTGCTTTCTGAAAAGTAAAATAAGAGAATATCCCCCCTAAAACCAAGAAAAAAATGAATGCTAAGAAAAATATCTTTAAAGATTTTCTGGGCCGGGGTTGAAGATATTTCCTGTCCCTGGTTTTTTTACCAGAGAAAGCTTTTCCCTCTATTTTTTCGGGAGGGATGATATCAAAAATTTTCTGAGAAGATGATTTAAACATTGGCATACCACGTAGGAAATTAAATATTTTCAGTTGTTATTATATTTAGACCTTGAACATCTTTATTAATTCTGGGGGAATTACAAGGAGGAGCGAAGCGACGACTGGTTTGCTTAATTATTGTTATTCATATAATCAAGGATTTCTGGAGAAAAAATACTGTAATTCATATGTCCCGAAGAAAACAGTTTTAAGTTTTCTGCTTCGCTTTATCCACGGAAACCCTCTTGTTTCCTACGGGGTATAACAAAGCAATAAAGATGGAATATATTGGATTGTGCTTATTATCTTTGCTCTATCCTCAATATTTTTCAAGTCTTTTGGTGAAATAAATTTTACCTGGGGCCGGTTTAAAAACGGTAAATCATCCCATTCCTCTCCGGCCAGAATTTCTTCTATTTCCGGCAACAAACTTCCTCCTCCAAAAAGAAGAATTGTTTGAGGAAGTATTTTCTCTTCCCCCCGAGAAATCTCTCGTAATTTAAGCTTTAAATTACTAAACCACGACCGACAGTCATAAAGTAGGATTTCGCTGATTCTTTTTCTTACTTCTTCGCTTAAAGTTCTCTGAGCATATCTAATCTTTAAATCTTCTGCTCGAATTTTGGTTATTCCTAAAATCTGCGACAGTTTCTGAGAGAAAATTTCTCCGCCCATCTCAAAACCGCTTAAAGTCTGAAGTTTACCCTCTTTCATTGAGACTATTTGGGTGAATTTTCCTCCGATATCCAAAAAAACGGCTGTAATTTTCTGGCTAGAAAATGCTAAACATAAATTCTCTGCTTCTGAAACTATTTTCAGCCTCTCTAAGCCTAGGTCTTTGGTTATTTTTTTAACATTTTCTAAATAATTTTTAGCTAAAAAGGTAAATAATATTCGGAAAACCAGATTTTGTCCAGAAATTCCCGTTAATTGATTAATCTGGTAGCCATCCATTTTCCTTTCCAGAATTTTAAAATCTATAAAATGAATGTCTTTGGGTAAAATGCCAGATTCCTGGAAAACTCCTTGGGAGACTTCTTGTTGAGTCTGATTAATAATTTTATGGTAAATTTCATCCTCTTCTTCTTGATCAATAATTTTCTTGGGGTTTTTTCTCTGAAAAGAATTCAGAACTATCTTTTCTTTCAAAATATTTCCCGGAAGTCTCCAAAGGATCAAGCATTCTTTCATTTCTGTTTTAGCTTGTTTTTTGGCCTGGCTGACTACTTCTAAAATAGCTTCCTTCATTACCTCTTTATCGAGATCTGCTCCGTCCTGAATGCCCAAACGATAGTATTCTTTTAAATCTGCTCCTAGAATAATATTTTTTTCTTTTTCTTTTGTAAAGATTAAAGATTTAATTGCCTCTGTTCCAATATCTAAGGCTAAAAATATTTCCTTTTTCTGTTTTAAGGCAGGGAAACCTATCATTAGTTTATTTTACCTCGTTAGTAATCTTAAATCTATTCTCAGATAAACAATAGAATGACAATTTCTAACGGGCTTTTGTTATAAAGCTTCATCTCCTATAATTGCTCGAATTCTTCTTACTCCTGCTCCGGCTGATTCTTCTTTGATAATCTTAAATTTTCCCAATTCTTGAGTCTGTGAAATATGAGGACCGGCGCAAATCTCCTTAGAAAAAACTCGCCCTGAAGGGTCCGAAGAATCACCAATTGAATAGATAGTTACTCTTTCTGGGTATTTTTCTTTAAAAAAAGCCAAAGCTCCTGATTCTATAGCCTGCTGATATTCGACTTCTTCTTGTCTGACGTCCAAATTCTCCTGGATTTTTTGGTTAATAAGATCTTCTACCTTCTTTTTTTCTTTTTCTGTCATTTTTGAGGAATGAGAAAAATCAAAACGAAGCCTTTGAGAAGTAATATCGGAGCCCATTTGTTTAACGTGTTTTCCTAAGATTTCTCTTAAGGCTTGGTGCAGCAAGTGCGTAGCAGTGTGCAATTTTGTTGCTTCATATGTGGCTTTTTTGCCAACGCCTCCAAACTTTTTCTCTGCCCCCGCCCTTGAAATTTCTTGGTGCTTTTCAAAGGCCTCTCTAAAACTTTTTTGGTCTACTTTCAAATTTTTCCCTTTGGCTAATTCCTCGGTTAATTCTAAAGGAAAGCCATATGTTTCAAAAAGCCAGAAAGCTTTCTCTCCTGGAATTATCTTTTTATTTTTAATCTGGGTGGTTTCTATTAATTTATCAAATTCTTTCAGGCCTTTTTCTAAGGTTCTATCGAATTTTTCTTCTTCGTTTTGAATTATAGTCAAAATATCAGCTTGCGAAGATTTAATCCCGGGATAAGTATCACCATAAATACTAATTACTTTTTTGGCTAAAGATATTAAAAAATTTTCAGGTAAATTCAGCAGTTTCCCGAACCTAATTGTCTTTCTCAGGACTCGACGCAGAATATAGCCTTCTTCAATATTAGAAGGAATGACCCCTTCTGAAGATAAAAAAACAGCGCCCTTAATGTGGTCAGCGACAATTCGATAGGCCCTTTGATTTGAGTTATAGGATTTAGACGTATTTTCTTCTATCTCTCTAATTATTGGTTCAAATAAATTAATTTCAAAGACTGAAGACTTTTTCTGAAGAACCACAGCTAGTCTCTCCAATCCCATGCCGGTATCAACTCCTTTTGTTTTCAGAGAAGTAAATTTTTTTTCTCTATCTTGGTAATATTCATTAAAAACCAAATTCCAGACTTCCAAAAAACGGCCGCAATCACAATTAGGACGACAACTTTTTCTCTTCTGGCAGGGTTTTTGAGTTATATCAAAATGAATTTCGGTAGTTGGACCGCAGGGACCTTCTTCGCCAGTCGGCCCCCAAAAATTATCTTCTCTACTGAACCCGGAAATTCTTTCTCTAGGAACACCTAATTTATGCCAAATTTCTTGAGATTCTTTGTCTTCGGGAATATTTCCATCGCCTCTAAAATAGGTCACCCATAAATTAACGGCCGGCAGCTCGTAGTCTTTGACTAAAAGCTCATGGGCAGATTCGATTGCCTCTTCTTTAAAGTAGTCTCTAAAACTAAAGTTTCCTAACATTTCAAAGAAAGTTAGATGAAAATCATCTCCCACCTCATCAATATCTGAAGTTCGAAAGCATTTCTGGCAAGAAGCAACTCTATTTCCCAAAGGAGAAGGTTTATCTAGATAATATTCCTTAAACTGCTGCATACCGGCTGTTGTCAATAAAACTGTCGGGTCGGAAGATAGAAGCGAGCTTGACGGAACTATAGTATGGCCACGTTTTGCAAAAAAATCTAAGAATTGTTTTCTTATTATAGATGAATCCATAAAAAATGAAGTCCTCCGCCAGAGCGAGGCGAAGAAGCCCCGCATAAGAACAAGTTCTATGCGGGGTAAAAGGACGTAATTCTGCCTGCCCCGTAGTGAGATTTCTTTACTACGGGACCTGCCTCGAAGTGAGATCTAGTGCCTATTTCGGGGTGTCCCTTTTTCTTAAAAAAATTCAAGAAGCTCTGACGAATTTCTGCTGAGGTCATTAAGATTTCTTTTTTTCTAAGAGAAACTTTTTCTCTTCAAATTCTCTTCTTTTTGATTCCAGGTCAGATAGCTCAATTAACAACTTAGCTAAACGTTTTCTAGCCAAAAAAACCTCACTGTCCAGTTTTCTGACTGTTGCCTTTTTTTGTTTAAGTTCTTCTTCCAGCTTTCCTTTTTCTCCTAGTCTATTTTCGATTTCTTTGCCTAATTTTATTAAGAACCTAGAGAATTCTTCTAATAATTGTTCTTTTGATGTCTCGACCATACCCCGTAGGAAATTAAATATTTTCAGTGGTTATTATATTTAGACTTTTTATCATCTCTATAATTATTGTTATTTATAAAAGCAAGGGTTTTTAAGGAAAAAATATTTGGATCTATATATGCTTCTAGGAAATCTGATCTTGAATGCTTTATTGCGCTGTATCAACGAAAACCCCTTTGTTTCCTACGGGGCATAATTAGAATCTACTTAAAGAATACCAAAGAAGTTTAATTTAAACAAGTATCTCTTGGTCTATATTTTTTTTATTATCCCGCCGCCCAAAAGCTCTTTTTCTCGATAAAACACAACTGATTGACCAAGGGTTATCGCTCTTTGGGGTTTTTTAAATTCTACCAAGACCTGCTTTTTATTTTTTATTCTTTGGTCTTTGATAATTGCCGGCATCATCTCTTGCCTATATCTGACTTTTGATTTTACTCTCAACGGTAGTTTTGGTTTTTTACCTGAAATCCAATGAACGTTTCCTGCTACTAGCTCTTTTTTGTATAAATCTCTTTCATTTTTAGTAACAACCAAAAAATTTCGCTTTAAATCTTTGTCTAAAACGAAGTATGGCCCACCGGGCAATCTAATTCCCCTTCTCTGGCCAATAGTATAGAAAGCCAGACCTTGATGCTGACCAATGATTTTTCGTTTAGCATCAATAATTTTGCTTGCCCTGTAGTGAGCTTGCTCTACTATGGGGCCTGGTTTTTGTTTTAGGTAGCGCTTTAAAAAATCATTGACTGTAGTTTGAATAAAGCATATCTCTTGAGATTCTGGTATATTTAGAACTGGCAATTTAAATTTCCTGGCCAAAGAAATTACTTCTTTTTTAGTCAAATTCTCCAGAGGAAACAAAATCTTTTTAAGTTGCTTCTGGGACAACTGCCATAAAAAATAAGATTGATCTTTTTCTTTGTCTTTAGCCCTTAATAATTTATAGATTTTGTTTTTTACTTGTAAGCCTGGGCCTTGGTCCCCCTCCGCGGTCTTGCTGCGAAAGACGGGGCGAAAACGGGTTTCCTGTTTCTTGACATAGTGACCGGTAGCCACATAATCAGCCCCTATGTCTAAAGCTTTTTCCAATAAAAGTCCGAATTTAATTTCTTTATTGCAAACCACACAAGGGTTTGGGGTAAAATTTTTCTTATGTTCTTTCAAAAAATAATTAACAATTCTCTTTTTAAACTCTTTTCCAAAATCTAAAACATAGAACGGAATGCCTAAAAGAAGGGCCACTCTCCTTGCTCTTTTTTCGGCCTCTGGAGAACAACACCTGTTCCACCTTTGCAAGACAGGATCACGCCAAAATCTCATAAAAACTCCTACTACTTCAAAACCAGCCTTTTTTAATATGGCTGTCGCCACGCTCGAATCTACTCCGCCAGACATAGCCACGAGAACTTTTTTCTTTTTTTTAAACCTTCCTGCTTGCCCCGCAGACCGAGCACTCAAGGCGTTGAGTGCTCGGTGCCGCGGGGACATTGCTATAATCACTTTTTTTTCTTTAGGCTTTCGCATAATTTAATAAAGCCACCTCTAAGGATGGCGTCTTGGGAGGCTCAAGAACCCTTTTCAAATGGGTCAAAGTAATTAGGAATATCGATCAGCCACTACTGAGGCGGCATAGGCTTCGGGTTTAATTTTAGGCTCAAAACCGTTTCCCCGGATCAACCCAACTACTTCTTTAATCATATCTTTAGTCTCTCCTTGTTCGCCAACATCAGCATGGATATAACGAAATTGATAATTTAAAGAAGGAGATAAATCTCGGATTTTTTTCTCGAATTTTTCTTTCAAGAATAAAGCAAGTTCGCACGACAATAAGACCTCTTCTAAAACGCGCTCTTTCCAGTTGTAAAATTTTCGGTTTTGGTATCTAATTTTTTTAAGAAAAAATCTCCCTCCTTCTCCCCTTCTCAGGACAACTATAGCTACTGGAAAATGTGGCTCCTGGCCAGAAGACGAATCGCACCCAACAATAATATCATAAAACCCTTCGTTTTTTTCCTCCATATATTTGGCCACCTCTTCTATTACTCCGTCAAGGGATAAATTTCCTCGACTGGGATTATAAAAATATCCTTTAAGAAATCTTTCCATATCAAATTTCTATCATATTTAATAATTGTAATCAAGCTCTACTTACATTTTTTATTATTTTGACAAATTCTTGAGGATCCAATGAGGCGCCACCAACCAAAAAACCTTGTAGGTTCGATTTTGCTGTATAACTTAAGGCATTTTGACTATTGATACTGCCCCCATAAAGAATAGGAATTCTCTTGGTTATTTTCTGACTATAAATCTTAGAGATAATTTTCCGAATAAAGATAGCCACCTTCTCTGCCCCTTCTGGCAAACAGGCTTTACCCGTTCCAATTGCCCAAATTGGTTCATAGGCAATAATAACTTGATTAATATCTTTTTCTGTAATTTCTCTAAGGCCTTTTTCAATTTGAGACTTTAAAATCTTCTGGGTTAATCTCTTTTTTCGTTCGTTTTCAGCTTCACCGATACATAAAATTGGCTTTAATTTTACCGAGAGAACAGCTCTCATTTTTCTGTTTATCATCTCATCGGTCTCTTTGAAATATCTCCGCCTTTCAGAATGGCCTAAAATTACATATTGGCAACCTAAATCTTTGAGCATTAGAAACGAAATTTCACCAGTGAAAGCTCCCTTTTCTTCCCAAAAACAATCCTGTGAGCCCAAGGCGAGTCCTCCGAAGCTCGTCTTTCGGTGAGCGAGGGAAGAGCCTCCTAAAATTGATAAATAAACAAATGGTGGACAAACTACTACTTCCGTGCTTTTGTTTTTGATATTTCTTAAGCCCCTTTTGACTGAACTAAAAAGGCGCTTGGCCTCTTGAAGAGTGGTGGGATTACATTTCCAATTGGCAACAATAATGGTTTTCATAGTTAAATTAACTTAGATATTCCTAAGGTTAGAATGATGACGATTATTCCAGCAAGCGAAGACCCAATTATAATTAAAGGCAGGGCTTTTTTAAAGGAAATTCCGAAAACAAAAGCAGCTATAGCTCCCGTCCAGCCGCCAATGAAAGGAATGGGGATGGCTACCAAAATTATAACAGTTAAATTTTTTCCCCATTTTTCGAATTTTGACTGATGAATTTTTCTGGTATGGATAAAAATCCAGGTAAAAAATTGATCGAAAAATCCGAATTTCTTGCTCAGAAACCGAGAAACTGGACTAAAGATAGAAATGATTAAAATTAAGGGTACTAAATTCCCTAAAACCGAAAAAAGATAAGCTGACCAAACAGGCATTTTGTAAACTTCCAAGGCCATAGGAATTGATCCCCTTAACTCAACTACTGGGGACATGGCAATTAGAAAGGTTTTAAGTTCGGGAATCATTGTTTTCTTAAATATTCGGCGGCTCTCTCTGGTTCGATAGTAGAAATCACGATCACACGGTTTCCCCCGACCCCCCCTCTTTTAGATACCTTCGGTTTCTAACGTTTTTGCCCTTCGCTTCGCTCAGGACAAAAGCCTGTTTTTCCACCACGGGGGAAACCGAGATTTCGCCTATCGAACCCTATCTTTGTCTTCGTAAATATTCGGCGGCTCTCTCTGGTTCGATAGTCGAAATCTCTATCTTTGCTCCCATTTCAAACCCAGCCCAAGTTGAAGTTTTTGGCAGAATCGTCCAATGCCAATGGTAATAATCATAATTTTTGCCATCGCAAGGAGCAGTGTGTAAATAAAAGTTATAAGCCGGATCATTCAAGGCTTTATAGAGTTTATTTAAAGCTATTTTAAAGGCTTCGGCTAACTGCTGTTTTTCTTTTTCGGTAATCCTCTCAAAGTAAGAATGGTGTTTTTTAGGAGAAATAATAACTTCAAAAGCAGATTTTGAGGCAAAGGGGCAGATAACTAAAAAATCCTCGTTTTCAAAAATTATTCGTTTTTTAATCTTTATTTCCCATTGAACCATCTGGCAATAGATACATTTTTTATGAACCTTAAAATACTTTTTGGAATTCACCAAGGATCTTTTAAGATCAACGTCAATAAGTGGAATAGTTACAATCTGAGAATGGGGATGGACAATTGTTGCTCCAGCTTCTATGCCGTGATTATGAAAAATAGAAACATAACTAACAAACTTTTCTTTCATTAGTTCCAAATATCTCTGCTGATAAACATCTATTGTTTCTTTCACCTGGCTAATTGAAAACTGGGCTAATTGTTTTTCGTGGTCTCTGGTAATAACCACTTCGTGAAAACCAACAGCGTTCATTGTTTGATATATATTGCCTTCAATTTTCTCGTCGAACTCAGGAGAAGGAATAAAGGCGGGATATTTGTTTGGAATAGAAATGGTTGTCCACCCCGTTAGAAATTTTCTAATTCCTAGCGGGGCCAAATTTTCGAGCTTTTCGTTTGGAGGAAACACTTTTCTACTATTAGAAAAAATAACGGTAGGGATTTCTTGAGTATGAATCTGACAAAATGGACATCGACTCTTTGGAATAGTCTCTTTCTTTCGTCTTTCTTGCTTAAAAGTTTCGAGCCTCCGGGCTCTGCCAGTGGCAATAACTACCCAGTCCCTGGAGACAAGATCTAAACGTAGTTCTGAGGGAAATCTCGATTTTTTAAGTTTTCTCTTTTTTTTCATACCCCGTAGAGTCCTTTGACTGAATTCAATCTTATTTGAATTAAGTCAATTGCCATTCTGATTATTGATTTAAATTTAACTTTGCTTTCGGGGTCATTTTTCCAATGAATGGGAATTTCTTTTATTTTATATCCCAATTTATTCGCAATAACTAGAATCTCTGGATCGAAAGCAAAACGATCTATTTTGCATTTAGGAAAAATCTTCTCGGAAGCCGCTCTTGTAATCCCCTTGAAACCACACTGACTATCTTCAATTTTCCAAAGCCCAATAATTATTTTTCTAAATAATTTAAAACCTTCTCCCAAAATAATATTTCTTATCCAGGGCTGAGGAGGATCTAAAACTGCTCCATTAACATCTCTCGAACCAATAACAATATCGTATCCTTTTTTGAATTCTGGCCACATTCTTTCAACCTGATCAATAGAGGTCGAATTATCAGCGTCAGTAAATACTCGGTATTCGCCTGAAGCAGCTAATATCCCCTGCCTCACCACATAACCTTTACCATGATTTTCCTTATTATCAATTAATCTTAGATTTTTTATTTGGCTTTGCAGGTTTTTAACGACTTCTGCTGTCTTATCTCTCGAACCATCATTAACCACAATAACCTCGTAATCATAGGTTTGTTCTCTTAGGTATTCATCGACTTTCTCTAAAGTTTTGGGTAATCTTCTCGCTTCGTTATAAGCTGGAATGATAACAGATAAATACATTGTTGGATTATTGAAATATTATAGTATTTTTTGATTATAACATTTCTTAGTATAAAACAAAATGGAACGCTCAGTAACTGAAACGCCCCTTTTAAGAGAGGAACTTGAGGAATTAGAAGACGAGTCGGTCTTCCCGTTCACCTGCCGGCATTTTTTGACTTCCCATCCAACAGTAGTCGGAGAGGAAGCGTTCCATAGGCTCCATTGCCTCGAGAACGTCATCGTCCTCATCATTGTCTTATCAAACCTCCTTCTCCCGATCTACCAAATGGCCAAGATTTATGGGATTTTGTGCTGATTTTTTTCTATTTTCTATAATATTTCTGTCAATACTCGCGAACCATCTTTTGTTACGGCAACTGTTTGTTCAAAATGGGCTGAGAGAGAATTGTCTTGAGTTGTGTAGCCGTGGTCATCTTCTGTTTTTTTAAGTTTCCAGCCCCCTATTGTTACCATTGGCTCCAAACAAAGAACCTGCCCTTCTTTTAGTTCCTCGCCTTTGTGCCTTTTTCCATAATTTAAAATTTGAGGATCTTCATGTAATTCTCTACCAATTCCATGACCGCAAAGTTCTCTAACCACATTAAATCCCTGAGATTCAACAAACCTTTGAATAGTATTGCCGATATCACCAACTGTATTTCCTGGCCTAATCTTTTTAATTCCCCTTTTTAAAGCTTTTTTTGTAACCCGAATTAATCTTTGAAATTCAGAATCAACTTTCCCTACTGGCAGAGTAACTGCCATATCAGTATGAAACCCCTTATAGATAAGGCCTAAATCCAAAGAAATAATATCACCCTCTTTCAGGTTTCGAGCAGAAGGAACGGCATGGACAATTTCTTCGTTTATTGAAGTACATAAAACTGCCGGGAAGTTCTGATATCCCTTAAAAGAGGGTTTGGTTTTAGAATCTAAAATCAGGCTTTCCGCACACCTATCTAATTCACGGGTTTGAACTCCTGGCCGAACCTTCTTTTCCAGTTTCTTCATAATTTCTGCCAGGATTCTGCCGCCTTCTGTCATTATTTTAATTTCTTCCGGCGTTTTAATCGTAATCATTTAATGGTTCGGTAAATTTACCATCCTGAGTTGGCCGAAGGATTGCTTTTAAAACATCCTTGAAAACATTTTCTATGCTCTGTCCTCCGTTTATTTTTCTTAGCTTTTCTTGTTTTTTATAATAATTTATTACTGGTATCGCTTCGTTTTTAAATTCTTCTAAACGTTTTTTTATAGAGCTTAATTTATCATCGTGTCTTGCAATAAGCTTCCCTCCGCATTCATCGCATTTATTAATCTTTTTAAAATGGCCCAGCCAAGGAAAAACCCTGCCGCATTTCCTGCACATTCTTCTTTTGGTTAAACGATTAATTGATTCTCTTCTTGAGATATCAACCAAAATAACCCTTGCATATTTTTGCCATTCATACCACTTTATTGCCTCATTAAGGAGTTTGGTCTCTTCCATTTTCCTCGGGCTGCCATCTATTACAAAACCTCGAAATTTTCCTGTGTGTGAACGGTGGGTTTTTTGCTTAAATTTTTCCAGTATATCTACCCAAAGTTTAGAAATAATAAAACTGGGGACCAATTCTCCTCTGCCCATCACTTTTATAAGTTTTTTAGCTGTAAAATCACCCACTTTCTGTCGTCTGCGTAAGACATCTCCGCTACCGAGATATTCGAGGCCAAATTCTTTAACAAGCAATTTGGCTTGGGTTCCTTTGCCAGACCCTGGCGGCCCTAACAAAATAATAATTTTTAATTTTTTAGAAAGTCTCATATTCGCGCATTTGTAACTGGGCTCTAATTTGACGCATAGTTTCGAGAACCACTGACACGACAATTATTAGAGAAGTTCCCCCAACCAAAAATCCAAAGACCGTAATATCGGTTATTGCCTGAACAAGAAAAGGCATCACGGCAATCAACCCCAAAGAAACTGCGCCAATAACCAAGACTCGGTTTAAAATATAATGCAGAAAGTCAGCCGTTGCTCTGCCAGGTCTAATACCCGGAATAAATCCTCCCATCTTTTGTAAATTTGAGGCAATAGATTTAGGATCAAAGGTAACAGCAGTGTAAAAAAAAGTAAAGAGGATAACCAATATAAAATAGATAGACACATAGCCCAAAAGGTTCTGTTGGGGATCGAAAAAAGCGCCTATGTTTTGAGCAATATTACCAACAATTCCCCCTGCCCCACTTAAAAAATTGGCAATCATTCCGGGGAAAAGTAGAATCGATAAGGCAAAGATTATCGGGATAACTCCAGCCGGATTAACGTTTAAGGGTAAGTAAGTAGAAGCACCTCCATACATTTTCATTCCCCTCACTCTTTTGGCATAAGAAACTGGAATATTCCGCCTGGCTTCATTAATTAAAACCACTCCGGCAATAATCAGAACAGCCATTCCAAAGAAGAGTAATAAAGAAGGAATTTGTGCGGGTGTATAGCTAATTGCCAGTTGACGAATATTATTGGGAAAACCAGACACAATGCCAGCGAAAATCATGAGAGATATGCCATTACCTATCCCTTTTTCAGAAATTAACTCACCCAACCACATTAAAAAGACGGCTCCAGCAATAATGGTCAGAATGGCAGTTAAAAGTAATTGAGGCGAAAGGGTTCCTATGACATTCTGCTGCTGAAACAAAGCTAACATTGCATAACCCTGAAGGGCGGCGAAGGGAACAGTTAAAAGACGACCGTACTGATTGAATTTTTGTCGTCCCTGCTCTCCTTCTTCTTTGTAAAGACGCTCAAGTTGAGGAAAAATCATGGTTAAAAGCTGCAAAATAATCACTGAGGTTATGTAGGGACCCAATCCCAGCATGACAATAGAAAGATTGTCGAGGGCACCTCCTGTAAAAATATTTAAAAGACCAAAAAGTTGGTTAGATTCAAAGAACTCTCGCATTCTCTGGGCATCAATCCCAGGAATAGGAATAGTAGCCATTATTCGGAAAATGGCAAAAATTGCTAAGATAAATAGAATCTTATTGCGAAGATCTTTTATCTTAAAAACTTGGATAATTTTTTGATACCACATATCTTTTGATTTGCAGAAGAAATCTCAAATTCTAATATCTAAATATCTAAATTCCAATTTTCTAAATTTTAAATACGTGTTTAGAATATTAGGATTTAGGGTTTAGGATTTGTTTCGAATTTAGAATGCAACCCTCCGGGGAGTCCGCTTTGCGTCCAGCGGATTTCGGATTTTTATTTTATGACGCCGCCGGCTTTCTCAATCTTCTCTTTAGCTTGCTCTGAAACCTGGCATTTCTCAAGAACTAATTTCTTTGCCAGCTTTCCTTTCCCCAAAACCTTAACTTCCGGAGTCCTTCCTTTTATTCTACGAACTAATCTTTTATCGAGCAAGGTTTTAGGAGAAACCACTTCTGAAGACTCAAACTCCTTCTCAAGAGTTTCAACATTAATAACAACCGGCTTCAAGTGTTTACTCTTAAATCTATAACCCCTTAGTTTTGGGTATCTTTTTATTATTTGTCTAATAACCGGCTTAAGCCTTCTTCCCGACCGGGACTTCTGACCCTTAACTCCTCGACCAGAATAAGTTCCTTTTTTTCCGCCACGACCAACTCGTTTCTTCGGTCTTAATTGATGTTTTGGGCCTAATTGATGTAGTTGCATAGTATTAGAAATTATAAATCTTAATATCTAAATTTGAAACCCCGAAGTATAACTCGCTACGCTCGTTAACTGCGGGGCAGGCAATATCCAAATTTTAGAATTTGCTGTGCTCCGAACTTAAATCCGAAGGATTTATGGTTTTGGGGTTTCGAGTTTAGAAGTTCGGATTTCGGGTTTTCGCAGCCGCTCTAATGCCATAATTGTTGCTTTGGCATTATTTAATTTATTCCCTGTTCTTCCTAAGATTTTTGAAGAAATATTTTTTATACCGGCTAAAGTGCAAATTACCCTCACCGTTCCTCCTGCCACCAATCCCCTGCCTTTTCTTTGAGGTTTTAATAAAACTCTAGCCGAAGAATGTTTGGCGAAAACTTCGTGAGGAATGGTATCTTGAAGAATAGGAACGTCGATTAAATTTTTTTTCGCCATTCTAGTTGCTTTTTCGACTGCTTGGGCAACATCTGTACCCTTAGCCACTCCTACCCCTACCTTTCCTTTTTTATTACCTATTATCATTACTGCCCGAAATCGAAAATGCCGGCCACCTTTGGTAACCCTAGTCACTCTCGCTAAATTCAAAAGCTTTGAGTCAAATTCTTTATCTTCTCTAGCCCTAGTGAAAAAAGATTTTCTTGATCCTACCATAATCATATTTTTACCGTATTAAAGAAACAATGATTAGAATTTTAATCCCCCTTCTCTTGCTCCTTCAGCCAGTGCTTCTACTCTACCATGGTAATCAAAACCTCCCCGGTCAAAAACTACCTTTTCAATTTTCTTTTTAAGCGCTCTTTCGGCAATTAATTTTCCAATCTCGTAAGCTATAGCTACTTTCCCTGCCCTGGCTTTTTCTATTTTTGTTTTTTGCCTGCCCCGCACCGAACTTGCCTGCCCCGTAGGAAGCCGAAGGCTTTCCTTTGGGGTTCTGGTGCGGGATCCTTTAAGCTCTTGATCTCTAGCTGAAACCAAAACACTTCCTTTCTCGTCATTAATTAGTTGGGTATAAATATGTTTATTAGAACGGAAGACATAAAGACGAGGCACTTTAGCTGTACCAGAAATCTTAGCCCTTATTCTTTTATGACGTCTATGTCTTTTTTCGAGTCTCGATGATTTAACCATTGTTAATTGCCGGCTGGTAACCCTATTAATTACTAATAATTAGCTATTGGCCCGTTGTTGTTATTGCCCTCTTTCCCACTTTTCTCCTAACAATCTCTCCAAGATATCTTATGCCTTTTCCTTTATATGGTTCTGGGGGCCGGATTTTTCTGATTTTGGCTGAAATCTGACCAACTAATTCTTTGTTGATTCCTGAAATAGTAATAATATTCTTTTCAACTGAAAAATTAATTCCCTCTGGAACTTTTACTGTAACGGGATGAGTGAAACCAACCCGAACAACTAAATCTTTTCCTTCAAGCGAGGCTTTATAACCCAAACCCTCGATTGCTAATTTTTTTTCGTATCCGTTAGTAACTCCTTGAATCATATTGGCAAGAAGAGTCCTTGTTAAGCCCCAGAAAGATTTGGTTTTTTTGGTTTTTCGAGATGGTAAAACAGAAATCTTTCCCTCTTTTATTTCTACCTTAATCTCAGGATGGATCTCATAGAAAAGCTCACCCTTGGGACCTTTTATGGTAACCTTGTGGCCTTCAGTTTTAACCTCCACTCTTTCTGGTATTAGAATTAATTTTTTTCCTACACGTGACATAGATAATTTGCAATTTACCAAATTTCGCAAAGTATTTCTCCTCCTAGTCTTTTTTTTCTTGCCTCTTTCCCGGTCATCAAACCTTCTGACGTAGAAACGATAGATATGCCATATCCTTCCCTTACCGGCTTTAATTTTTTAGTCTTCAAATAAATTCTTTGGCCTGGTTTTGAGATTCTTTTTAATCCAGAAATAACGGAAGTTCCATCATCATATTTCAAAGTAATTTCAATAATTTTTCTTGTTCTCCTCCCTCGCTTCTCGGCTTTCTGGATACAACCGTTTTTTTCTAAAACCTTAGCAATTTCGTATTTTAAATTAGAAAAATCAACATCAACCGTAGAATGTGAAACGGCCTGAGCATTACGTATTCTATTTAACATATCTGTTATGGGGTCGGTCATAAGCGTTTTGCTAAAATAAAATATTAAAAATAAAGGATGAAAGATATTTTTGCGTTTTTATGTTTTGGTTTTTCATTTTTTATCTTTACCATGACGATTTTCGAACCCCGGGTATCTCGCCTTTATTTGCCATCTCTCTAAAACATATCCGACATAAACCAAATTTCCTCATATACGCTCTTTTTCTTCCGCATCTAAAGCACCTGTTCTCCTTTCTTGAGGAGTACTTGGGCGTCTTTGCTGCTTTTGCTATTTTAGATTTCTTGGCCATCTTGTTTTTGAAACGGGAATCCTAACTGAGAAAACAGTTCTACTCCCTCTTCTTTTGTATTAGCTGTAGTCACAATCGTTATCTCCAAGCCAAATGCCTGCTTTATCTGCTCAATAGACATATAAAATGCCTGATTATTCGTAAATCGTACCATCCTGCTTTTTAATTCACCCTCACATAAGAAATCTTTGAGGAGATTAAACCAAAACAGTAATAATTGATAAAAGATTCCCAGAGATCATAAAAATAATCTGATGGAAATTAAATTTTAAAAGATTTTTGAGACCAAAGCACAAGTATTAATTTACAGCTTGATTTAACTTTGAAAAGTGGACCCACACAAATTTCATGGAAAAGACATTCCACACATAAAACTAGACCCAAAAATGACAATTGAGGATCTTGTCGAAGTTTTTTCAAGATCAG